>OGVJ01000034.1_pt1 | contig 13479 bp, 11 predicted proteins | sample 1575741 | NCBI WGS metagenome assembly OGVJ01 (sample SAMN07581528, study PRJEB24739) | freshwater metagenome | place: Singapore | collected 2015-01 | reverse complement strand
GTTTCCCAGTCACGATACCATAGTACCGTAAATGGAGCAATAAAATAGCTTCTGCATTGTTTGCAGAAATAAGTTGTCAGAACATCTTTGCTATCGATACCTTTTTCTTGTAAAAAAGTGGGAATATCCCAACCCTCAGACCAATGAGTATGAAGAAGCAGTTTAGCATGAGGAACTTGTTCCTTGAATTTTTTGAAACCATCGAGCAAATTGGGGACACTCTTTCTGAGCTGATTTCTAAACACAAATCCTACAATATATTCATTAGACAAATTAAACTTTTGACGCAATGCAGCGCGTCTATGATCGTCCATGCGATAGAATTGATTTACATCTAAGCTGCCTCTTAAAGTTTTTACATGGTCATATCCCATTTTTTGGAATGCCTTTTCAGCGAAAGAAGACCATACATAGTAGTATTTGATTTTTGGCGCAGCATCAACAGCAGATTGCAGAATAGGCAAACTGTCGAGAGTAGTCCAAATCATAGAGTTCACTTTATTCCACCAAGGCTTTTCATAAAAGCCGTCGAATGCCCAAATATCTTCAATACCAATATAAACATCAGGGCGAACAGTATTAATAATATCGTCAATACCAAGAGCGCCATAAGCAGCTTGACGTTGCTTATGCTGATCTTGATTGATTTCTGACATCTTTTGAATATCGGGTAGCGAACCATAGGTAGTCCATGGAGTGCTATCAGTTTCGGGGCAGCGCTTCATCAATCCATTAGCAAGCTCAAAGATTTCATACTTGCCTGTATTAAACAGATAGCGCAAGATATTTTTTTTGTGCTTACCAAAGCCAGTAAAAGCTTTGCAGAAATTACTATGTATGAGAACTTTCTTTTTAGTCATCGGAGCGGTTTTGCATTTGAGCGTTGGAGCGAGCTTCGTAAAGTTTGTGCAGAATCATTTTGCAGAATTCGCGAATAGCATAAGCCTCACCAGGCTCAATACCAATACCAAATTTCAAAGCTGAATTTTTAGTGATAGAAAATGAAAAAGCTTTTGTGCCATCATTTTTCTGATAAGGTTTAAAGGAGATGCTCGTTTTATTTGTTTCGTGGCTATGGAATGCCTTGTATTCAGAGTAGTTTTCAATAGCGTTGATGATACCACCAACTTCAAATTCGTTTAGTTTGATTACTACTGTTTTTTCTGGGTTTTTTGCATTCTCAGCAAACGAGCCGTTTTTAGTTTTCTCATCCCATGAATGCTGCATAATAGCATTAACATATAGGCAGGGATCTTTAAATTTACCAGTAGTACCAATACGGAAAGCGAACGCGCATCCTGTAGATTTGGAATTGGGTTTATATAGTTGAATCATACCTGATTTTAAATAGCGAATAGAATTTTTCTACATAAAGTGTAAGATAAGATGTGCCTTATTTAAATCATAATATCCCCACGATTACTTGTCTGTTACGTAATGAATATCTTTTTAATCATGAAAAGGGACATGGTGAGTATACTCCATGCGATGTTCATTCTGTAGCATCAATTGAGAAGAGAGTTCCTTTGTTTGAGGCATTCTTAACTAATGGAGTCAATTGGACTCGCAGACCTATTACAGCATTTTGCTGGAAACCGTGCGATCCAGTGCCGCTAGAACATGCTATGTATTGGGATTGTTTTAGTCCTTATATTGATGTTCAAGTTCGTACACGAATGAAGGGTCTTCGAGCTTTATTGATTACTCCATCCAATACTAAAGAAGCGGGAGAGTATATGTTTACTCTCGACTGGGGATGGGAGAATAAGAGTATCTTGGACACTAACTTTTCTGAAACACCAGAACATAAATGCGCACATGTGTTCAAAATGGACAATGGCAACTTTTATGCTTATCCCAACAATCGTATTGTATGGCACGACAATGCATGGGTGGATAAACCTATCGACAAAAACCCAGGATATAAAATCGACTTGACGGTATATAGTGTAGAGAATAAGCGCACGTTGTTCACTGACTATAGCTATATGACGGAATTTACCACAAAACCAGCCGAAGAAAATGTCACCAACTAAACAACAACTAACCAATCAAATACGCAATGGTATTCTAGTTAAGCTAGTGCCAAGTTCTATTGTCGGGGCAGGAGTTGGAGCGGTAACTCTCACAGAAATCGACAAAGGGGAAATTGTTTTTGCGCCAAAAGACCAATGCTTTATTCGATGGGGTGAAGTGGCTGATATTGGACATATTGTCTTAGAGCATATTAAAAAAGTTTGCAATAACAACGAATATGGTTTTTGGATCGACTGCCATGTAAACGACATTGGTGCAGCTTACTTTGTGAATCATTCTGATGAACCCAACTTAATTCACGATAGAGAGCATGATATTTACTATGCCGCAAGAAAAATCAAAATTGGCGAAGAACTTACGTGTAAATATTCTCCAGACGAGATTGATTGGGTGTAATAGTTGTTAATGAGCGCATCATTAACAGGGATTCATATTGAGCAAAGGGCATGTTTTAATTTGACGGTGCAGTTGCAGAAAAACGGCAGCGTTTATAATCTTAGTGGGGCATCGGTTACAGGACAAATTCGTCGCGATTTTGATGATGAACTACAAGCTGTATTCCAAACTGAAATACTGAGCATACCAAGTGGTATCGTGAAAATCAGTTTAGATGGCTCAACTACTTCTAATATTGACTTGGCTCCTTGCAGTTGGGACTTGTATGTCGATAAAGAATCTGAGTGTCCTGATAAATTGCTCTATGGACCTGTTTATGTAGAAAAAAGTAATACTCGATAATTATGTCTGATTCTATTGTTGTTAATGTACTTTCGCCAGAAGTAACCAATATCAATGTTAATGATACTGGCGAAAACATTTACATTAATCCTTTGACGCTGAATCAAGGCATTATTAATCACTCAGTAACACATCAAAGTGGTGGAAGCGACGAATTGCTTCATAATCTTTTGGGTGGTTTGCAAGGTGGTTCTGGAGGTAATTACTATCACTTAACATCGGGCGAATATGCTAATTTAGTAACTGGTGCGGTTGTTAGACCTTCTGATACTGGTGCATTTTATCCAGCTTCTAATCCTTCTGGATTTATTACTGGAGTCAATTTATCAGGTTATGTTACAGGAGATGTAGTAAGACCATCTGAAACAGGAAACTTTATTACTGTTTCTCAGACTGGAGCATTTTATCCACGAAGCAATCCATCGGGATTTATCGATCCATCTCAAACAGGAGCGTTTTATGCTGCTAGTAATCCTTCAGGCTTCATTACTGGTGTTGATTTATCAGCATACGTAACTGGAGAAGTCGTGCGACCATCACAAACTGGTGCATTTTATCCAGCTAGCAATCCTTCTGGTTTTATTACTGGTGTTGATCTTTCTGCTTATGTTACTGGTAGCGTGGTTCGTCCTAGTGAAACTGGCAATTTTATTGCTTTTACTGCTTTAACAGGTGATCGTGGTGATATTACAATCACTGGCAATAGCCCAACTAACTTAAATTTTTCGATAGATAGCTCGGCAGTTACTAATACTAAGATTGCTGACGGTGCAATCACTACCGCCAAAATTGCAAACTTTAACGTTACTACAGACAAGCTTGGAAGTCTTGCAGTAACAACCAATATTATTGCCTCAAATGCTGTAACAAATACTAAACTGGCAGATATGGCTTCTCAGCGTATCAAAGGTCGTATTTCTGCTGGGACAAGTGACCCAGAGGATTTGACAGCTAGCCAAGTACGAACACTGATTGATTTTGACAATACTGTTAGTGGTTTGTTGTCTGGATATGTTACTGGTAGTGTAGTTAGGCCATCAGAAACTGGTTCATTTATCACAAGCTCTCAGACTGGCGCATTTTACGCATCAAGCAACCCAAGCGGTTATATTACTGGAGTTGATCTTTCTAATTACGCCACAATACTATATACCACAGGCATAAGTGGCGATTTGCAGCAACAAATTACGGCTCTTAACAATCAAACAGGAAGCTATGTTCTTGATAGCGAAACAGGTAACTTCATCACGACAAGTCAAACTGGTGCATTTTATGCTGCCAGCAATCCTTCTGGATTTATCACTGGTATTCCAGACATTGTTTATACTACTGGCGATCAAGACATTAGTGGTCTGAAAGATTTTCAAACACGACCAACAGTCGTAGATGTTCCTGTATTGCTTAGTGGAGATGCTGTTGATACAGTTCACCTTTATGGTAAAAACGATGAGGTATTTACTTTATATAAAGGCTATCCAGTCTTTATTAATGGCGCAAATGGTGCAAATCCTTTGATTTCTTTAGCATCAAACACAGGTGAGAGAACATCTTCCAAGACTCTTGGATTGATGGCTACAGATGTCGCATCAAATAACTTTGGCTATATCATTACCGAAGGTTTCTTAGAGGGATTTGATACAAGCGCTGCTACTGCTGGTGATCCTATGTGGCTTGGTCCAACTGGAAATATCATCTATGGCACAGGCAATAAACCCTACGGAAATAATCATTTAGTATCTTTAGGTATTGTTCTTCGCGCTCAAAGCAACAATGGAAAAGTGTATGTTAAAGTTCAAAATGGATTTGAAATAGATGAACTTCATAAAGTCTATGCCAAAACACCGCAAAACAAAGACACTTTGCTATACAATTCGGGAAGTGGAGCTTGGTATGCTAGACAAATTGAAACAGGTGATGTTTCAGGGATTAATAATTATTATTTAGCATCTAATCCAAGTGGTTTTGCAACACCAGTTGATCCTGTTCGCACTACGCTTACTGGCAATGGCACAGTATCTGGTTATGCAATCAGTGGTGCAGCTAACCTAATTAATCCAAGTGCATTGATTGTAGCGATTGATGGTGCATTGCAAGAGCCAAGTGTCGATTATACTGTAAATAGTGGGCAAATTACTTTTACAAGTCCATTGCCAAGTGGTAGCAAAGCGGTTGTAATATCACCTAGCAATGCATTGTAGCTGGACAGGTTGTACCAAGTGATGGCAGTGTAACAAGTGCTAAGATTGCTGGTGGAGTGACGATTAGCGATGCGACATTATTAGATCCAGTTATTGACGGATCTGCCGAATTTCAAAATTTTATACCATCAAGTATTTTGAGTCTTATACCAAGTATAAGAAAAATAAAAACAGTAACAGAATCTAGTTCTCGCAATACCATTGCTGCTGACAGTGATTTAGTAGTACCGCTTGAAGCGAATTCAATATATAGAATTACTATTTATATATTTAGAACTGTATCTGGAACTGGTGCAGTTACTGATTATATTGATTATACTGGAACGCTTAGCGGTACTTCTATTAATGATACAATGGGAATAATATTAGGTTCATCAAATACAAGGTGGACATGGGAGACAGTTTCTCCTCCAAAGTCATTTAACTTTGGTAACGGATCAGCTACCACGCCAATTGCATGGCAAATGACATTTATCGTGAAAACAAATGGCGCTGGAGATTTTCGATATATGTGGAGAAGCAATGGAAATCCATCTGTCAGTATTCAAGCAGGTTCGCACATGATAGCAGAAAAATTAGCTTAACTAAATAATCACAATGGCAATCACACAAATAACAAACAATGTAATCCTTGATGGCACAATTTTGCCAGCTAAGTTGAATATATCACCTGCATTAAAAACATTTCTTGGGGATGCTACAAGTGCTAATTTAGCAAGTGCTGTTAGTGGCACTACTGGTAGTGGTAATTTAGTGTTTGCTGATTCTCCAACTATTACTACTCCAACTATTACTAGTGTATCATCTGCGGTTGGAAACCCATTCACGATAAGTACAAATTACGCTACATCTACTATAGCGAATGTAGCAGTTAGAAACCAAGCAACTAACGGACTTGCTGCGGTATCATTTTTAACACCAGGCTATACTGCTAACGGATTTATTGGATATGGAAATGCTTCATCAACTCAATATACTGATCAAGTATTTTTTTGCAGTGCGGGTAAATTACTTTCTATTTCGACAGCGTTTGGATCAAGGCATCTCGTTATAGATACTACTGGTAATGTCGGTATTGGCACGACAACACCAAGTGAAAAACTAACTGTCGCTGGTAATATCAGTGCTACTGGAACAGTTAGTGGATCAAATTTAGTCTATAATACTGGAGATCAACCCATCGCAGGAATAAAAACTTTTAGTAATGATATTGTTGGAAATGGAACCGCTAATAGCTTACCAAATCAAACTCTCTCGTCTTCTGATAATAATAGAATTCTTACGCAAAAAACAAGTGCGCGTGATGATATGTGGAGTGCGTGGCAAAAAAGATGGATTCAAGGTTTTGCGAATTCCGCAATTGGAGGTGGTGGCTTTGGTGGAAGTGCAGGCACGATGTCTTTTCAAGTTACATGCGGAACTCCTGCTATAGGAAGAGCTGGAGCATTTGGTGAACCTGGCATGACTGTAAACCCAGGTCAAGGAGCAGTATGGAGTATTCCTTCTTCATTTGCAGTTGCTTTTGGTTTTTTTAGTTTAAAAAATAATAATGTAGTTACTTCAAACAACATTACTAATGGCAGTAATACTTTTACAATTTCTTCAATATTACAGATTAGTGTTGGTCATCGAATTTATTCTCCTGCATTTCCTGAAGAAACATATGTTAGTGCGATTAATGGCACAAGTATAACAGCAACAAAAAACGCCACATCTACTCCAACTACGCCTCATACTGTTGTATTTTCTCCTGATCAAATATCAAGAGTAGTTCTTGGCACAAACAATGCAACTACGCGCTATGAGCTGGATTGCCCAAACGCTCAAGAAGTATTTCTCACATCTGGTGGAAGAAATATCGGTGATACCTCTTTAAGAATATTGTCTAACATTGTAAGCAACAGTGTTGCTGTCATGTGGAGTGGTCAACCATATTTTATTCTTACCACTGCAAACGCTAGTATTGCCGCAAATAATGCTACTACATTTTATGCAGCATGCACAAATTTTCCAATTAGTGTTACTATGAATGTGTTAAGATGCGATAACGTAGTAGGCACTCCCGTTACAACTACTGGAACGTGGAATGGAACTGTAACACCAACAAATCAAATTACCGTTGCTTCTGGAACTAATATTGTAGCGAATCAAACGGTAAGTGGATTAGGTATTCCACAAAATACGACAGTATCTTCTATCGTCGGAACAACTGTTACATTAAGCCAAAACATAACAACTTCTGGTTCTGGTGTTGCTCTTTATTTTGGCTATCAAAGAATTTTTGTTGATCAAAACGCGACAGCTACCGCAACTGGACAAAACTGCGGATTTCTCCTAAAAAACACATTAAATCAATACATTTATGGAAGAGGAGTTACGAGTGGAACAACAATCACCAATATCACCAGCTTTTCTTCAAACATATTTGACTTTACCATAAGCAATGCTCTAACCAAAGCTTATGTGAATGGAGTATTTTTATCAGTAAACTTCACTACTAATAATAATACTTTTACAACAAATAATTGTATATTCATGGATTTTGGCAGTGATCCAGCAGATGGCTATTTGAAAGTTAGACTTGGATTCATGTTAAATGGATTAATAACATATTCACCGTGGACCAGTTTTTCCAAAGGAAATGTTCCAAGTGGATCATATAATTATTATTATCAAGCAGTTATTGACTATAATGCTGCAACTGATAGGTTGAGATTATTTGCTGATCGAAACGGAGATATTGTTACAAGCGGCAACCCTAGAGATTTTCCAAAACCACCATCAACTCCCACAATCACAATGACTGGCGTATCAGGATTAAACGACAAAGCAACTAACCTTTCCTTTGGTCTGCACATTTATGGAAATAATGTTAATGCATTAGCGAATGCTTTTACAGCCAGATTTGATACTAGACAGTTAGTTTATTATCCATATCAAACATTTATAGATTAAAAATACATGCTAATGCTCATCACCAACCTAAAATAACATGATAACAAACAAATCACAACTACAACTTGATATTGATGCCATCGACAAATCAGCAGAGTCAGCAATACTATCATTTAAAGCTGCCGCCTTTGCGCTAAATAATTCATATGATGAATTGTGGAATTTACCTGAACAAAGACTATTAGATGTGTTGCAAAAAATGCATGATGATAATACTTTAAACAGTGTATTTTTTCAACACAACAGTGCTGCTGCCGCTGTAAATACAATTCTTGGAACTGATGTTGCTAAAATTACAGCACCAAAACAAATTGTTATAACAGATGACATCATATCTTTTGCAGTAGAAGAAACTATCGTTATAGAGCCTGAGCCTGAAGTGATTGTTGAAGAGCCTGACGACGAAATAGCTTGATCAAGCATCAACACTACCAATCAACGGCTCCATAATATCTCTAACTAAAAATGTAGTGTATTGACTGAGGCTTGGTATCATTGCCAATGCCTCTTCATTACGTAGAAATACACTCACCATCTGTAGTATTTTCGCGGGACGAGTGTTTTCATATAGATATATCTCGCACAAGTAATTGAAAATCGTCTCATAAACAAACAGGCGAATCATCAAATTAAAGCACGAATTATACTCTTCAATAAACTGTTCCTGATTAAAATCGGGAAACAAAGATTTATAATCCATCGCAAATTGCCTCTGATATTCTAGCGGAATACCCATGTTAATAAACAAATAGCACAAATCAAACAACTGATTCCCCATATAACCATTCTGTAGATGCTGGAATTTAAACAAATTATTTCTGATTAAAATGTTGTCTGTAGTCAACTTTCCGTGACAAAAATCAGAAGTCTTGCAGAAACTCTGCCGCGAAAGATATTCAATTTCACTCTTTAGGATTTTGATAATCGAACGCAATTGATCAATGCTTGAGTGATCTGCAATAGCAGCGAGAGAATGCTCTGGAAGCTGTTCTATATCGCAGCGAGCAAACAGATCGTTGATATAGTGCGTGAATGTTCTATCAACCTTTACGCCGCGAAACTTGTCAAAAGAAAACAAGAACGAATCGCTGTTTTCAAGAATGGCAGAAATGCCAAACTCTGTTAGTGTGTCTGCTGCCTCAAATGAGGTGACGATATACTGTAGATGCTCGCCATACTTTGTTTTACCGTGTTTATAAGCAACAGGGGCAAATGGAGCTAGCTGTTGAAGAATGCTATACTCATGCGCGAAAAATGAACCATCGCCATCGAAAGAGTATTTGAAGCATCGTGACTGTCCATCGACTATAGCTTTGAAGCAATCGAAGTCCATCTGTGAATCCACAAAACTAACATCCTCTACAGAAGAAAAGCCAATCTTTTTTAGAAGATTAGCCGCCAAAAGTTCGTTTTCTGTATCTGTTTGATTCAGAGAAAATAGATAAGGTCTATCAGCGTTTGTTATAGATTTCACTTTATATTGTAACGAAAAAACCCAGCCTTTCGACTGGGTTTTGGGTTTTTTATATTCGACTTACTTATGCAAGATAACCTCTGTTGTTAGTAAGGACGTAATCAATTCCCGACTTATTGATCAGTCGCTCGCGACCATTGTTGCGATCATAAATCGAAACTTTTTGTGGGGTTTCGCGACGAAACTGAGCGTTGATAACTTCTCCGTTTTTAAGATAAAGACCGAAGAAACGACCTTTTGCTTGTTTCATTGCGTCCACTGCCGATGTTTTTTTATTTTGTTTGTTACTCATTGCGCTGTTATACTAAGCGATTACCACCGACTTGTCAAGAACTTTTATCGTTAAATTGCGACTTTTTTTACCAGATGCGATAAACTTCGCTAGCGATGTTTGCACTTTGTTGCGGAAGATTGTTTTGATTTCGCGAGCATGTAGCTTGCTAACATCATCGACAAGATCCGACAGAGTGATTTGGCAGTTGATTTTTATTCCTTTTTTATCTGCTCTTTCTTTCAGTTCTTGAAGGCACTGGTCAAAGATTCGTGAGAGAGATTCTTCGTTGATTTTCTCAAACACAATAACTTCATCAATTCGAGATAGCATCTCTGGAGATAAAGCCTTTTTGATTGAAGACTCAAAAGATAGCGTAACATCCTCTGCATGAGACATGAAGCCCATAGACGGCTTGCCTGCTTCTACAGCGCCAATGTTACTCGTAAGAACAACAATCGTGCGAGAGAAGTCAATATCGCGTCCATATCCATCCTTGAGCTTTCCTTCGTCGAGGATTTGAAGCAACAGATTCAACACAGCAAAGTTGCTCTTTTCGATTTCATCAAACAAAATGAGACTGTTGGGATTATTGCGAACAAACTCTGTCAGAATACCTCCTTCATCATGCCCAACATATCCCGCACTTGCGCCCAAAAGACGAGATACCGATGCGGATTCTTGGTATTCACTCATGTTGAGTTGTAGATAGCTACTGTCGTTGCCAAAGAATTCTTTTGCGATTTTCTTGGCAGTGTGAGTTTTGCCTACGCTCGTTGGACCAACAAACAGAAAGCTAGACAGCGGTTTGTTTGGCGCATTGAGTCCCGCTTTTGCACACGCTAGGCAATTGTAGATTTTGTCGATTGCTTTGTTTTGACCGAAGATTTCTTTTTTGAAGTTGTCTGCCAAATCAGAGAATTTTTTGTCCATGTTGTTTCTAAGTGTATCTACATTCACGCCAGAAAGATCAGACACAACTTTGAGCAAGTCTTCGATAGTAACAACAGCGATTGGTTCTTCACCTGTTTGATTAGTCGTATTGAAGATGCGGATTTTTGCCTTAGCAAAAGCGCGATCAATAACATCAAAAGCTTTGTCGATAAACTTTTTGTGCGGCAAATAAGTCTCACACATATCGACGGACATTTTTAACATTTTTTTCGGGAATTTGATTTTATGATGCCGTTCGTAAGCTGGAGCGGCTTTCAAAACAATTTCTTTCATTTGCTCCATATCTGGCTCTTTAATATCCAAGACATGGAATCTCCGAGTTAGTGCTGGATCTTTTTCGAAGTATTTTTTGTATTCTGAATAGGTTGTCGCGCCAATGCATTTGATTTCGCCGCGAGCTAGTGCTGGTTTAATAAGATTGGCAAAGTCTGGCGATGCTTCTCGACCACTACCAGCGCCAATGATACCGTGAATTTCATCAATAAACAGAATAGCATTAGCGTCAGCTTTTAGCTCTTCAACAAGCTTGCTAAAGCGCATTTCAAATTGACCACGATATTTACTACCAGCGATCAGCGACCCAACATCAAGAGAATATATTTTTTTGTTTTTTAATGGCCCATTATACTTTGGCGATGAAATGTTTTGAGCTAGACCTTCAACCACTGATGTTTTTCCTGTTCCTGCTTCTCCCAAAAGAACGCAATTGCTTTTGATTTTGCAGCTAAGAATTTCTTCTAGGTTTCCGATTTCTTTGTCTCTGCCAGAGATGACACCAAAATCTGGCTTCATTACAACTTCATTAAGCAATGTGCAAAATCTGTTGATTTGCGATTGACCAAGTTCTTTTGATTCTGAAACGTCTTCCAAATCATCTAAATCCACATCTTCATCTTCATCGTCTCCCGCCATTTGAAGAGCGTCTGTTTTAAGAAACGCTTCAATACAGTTTTTGAAATGCTCAGTGTCGATTCCGTTTTCTAATAGGAAATCGCAAAACTTTTCTGAGCTTTGCAATACTCCCCAGATAAAATGCTCTATTCCAATGAACAAGTTTTCGTGTTTAATGGCGATTAGAGTGGCGTTAGACACACAATTTTCAATCTCTTTTTCGATGAGAGATTCCATCTGCGTACTGAAAAATAAATCAGGATTTTTTTTGGCGAATTTGTCTACAATAGTATGGACTGTTTTCGCTTTTATTGATAGACCTCTACTTTCTATGAATTCGAGGAAAGGTTTGTTGCTATGTTCCCATAGAGAAACGAACAGGTGATACAGGTTCGTTATCTTGTGATTTTTTGATTGAGCGATCTTACTTACATACATCCACGATTCTAAAGCACTGAATGTCCAATTTTTTTTGTCAAGGTCCATCATATTTAATTACACTGTTATTTCAGCTCTGAGAGCTTCATGTAGATTTTATCTTCCAAAAGAACGAGTTTGTCAAGCATAATAATGTCGTTATTTTTTTGACCAACTCCAATCACTACTTCTCCCTTTTTAGGAATTTTTTTACCAGAGTTAAGGAAGTTAGTTAGCTTTGCCTCTCTGTTATTGTCCATAAGAAGCATTGAAATGTTGCCACGCTCATCAGCAATGTCAATGCGAGCATATTTGTTTCCACTGGCGCTAGTCCTAGAAATGGAATCCACAACAAACCCGACAGAACAGACGGTGGTATTGTTACTAACCGAAGACAAGTCTTGTGAAGAAATAAAGTGAGACTGACTAGCTTCTTTAAACACTTCACGAATGTTTTGTGAATAGCTGTAGCCAAGAAGTTTGCTTTCAAAAAACCAGTTAGCGTATTTGATATGCTGTTTGTTTTGATCATAAATTTGTCTGTAGGGTTGATATTTTGTTTTGAATGTTTCGAAACGCTTTTCAGAAAAGATAGCTTTGTTGTCGTCACCAACTGCTTTTGTTTTCACGCAATCACTGATGCTTTCCAAAAGATTGAAATTGTATTTTTCGCCCAAGGTAATTAAATTCCTTTTTTCTCTATCGGTGAGGATGTTAAATGTTTGAGCTTCCAATACTAATCGGCAGCGATCTTTCTCAACGAAGTGATCGAGCAAACCTGCTTGAATGAGTCCCGACATTAAGCCGATATTCACACCTGCTTGTTTCGCCGCCAAGAATACTTCATACTTGTTTTCAAAAGCGCCTTGACGAAACTCCAACAACGCTTCTAGCGATTTCGTGGAAACACCTTTGATTGTATTCAGGCCATAGCGAATATCTTTGCCTTCGATAGAGAAGTCGATTTCAGACTTTGTCAGACTAGGTGGCAAAAGCTTAATATCAAAGGATGACAACTCTTGCGAAATCTTGAGAATCTCTTCGTGTGGATTCGGCTCAAACTGCGCGAACTTCAATAGACTCAAAAAGAACTGCTGTGGATAGTTGAATTTGAGATAGACAGTTGTCGCTGCGAGATAAGCATATGCCATCGAGTGAGATTTATTGAACGAGTAGTTTGCGGAGTCTTCTGCGACTTTCCACAGAATATCTCCAATTACTGGATCAAGATTATTCTCTTGAATTTTCTGAGCAATCTTATCTTTCCACTCGCCCATTTTATCGACTTTTTTCTTGCCGACAATTCGACGTAGTTGTTCTGATTCATCGAGATTGAATCCTACTTTCACTGCCATCTTCATCAACTGTTCTTGAAACAAAGGAATGTTGCCAGTGTATGAGAGAACATCATCGAAGAACGGATGGATAGACTGCGACTCGCCTGTTCTTACGTATTCTGCATATCTATCCAAGAAGTCTAATGCTCCAGGTCTTGCGATAGCCACGACCGCAGAAAGCTGCTCTATGTATCGTGACTGGGAAAC
>OGVJ01000033.1_pt1 | contig 13575 bp, 16 predicted proteins | sample 1575741 | NCBI WGS metagenome assembly OGVJ01 (sample SAMN07581528, study PRJEB24739) | freshwater metagenome | place: Singapore | collected 2015-01 | reverse complement strand
TTTGACTATGCTAGCTTACCCAAATAGTCCATTACTTCAGGTAGTGAACGCTTTAAGTTTACATTGCCTGGGATCGTTTTTTTGTAATTCTGGGTTAATAATCCAGAAACAACCACCGAATATGAAGACATGGTTGCACCCACTTTACCCAAAAACTTTTCAAAATTAAAGTTGCTAGCCACAGATGTTAGATGCGTGTATAAGAAAGTTGGCTTTTTTAAATCAGCTACATATACAACATCACGCATGGGTACGTTGGCGCCTAAATACAACACTTTGACACCACGCGTTTTTAATAAATAGTACATAAACAAAATGCCAAGCTCATGGTGTTCACCTTCTGGTAAAAATAAAAGTGCTGTTGCATCCGCTTTAATGTAGGCATTGTTTTTTCGATACCAACAATTAATTTTTGTCTGATGATATTGGTTACAAGGTGCGTGACATTGTAGAGGCAGCCGAGATGCCTAACCTCAAACCAACTGAGGAGATGGCAGCAGAAGCAGAGCGTGGTCTCGCGTGGCGTAAAGAATACAACCGTGGTGGCACAGAGGTGGGAGTCGCTAGAGCGCGTGACATCAGCAACCGTGCTACGCTATCACCGGACACGATCGGCAGGATGGTGAGCTACTTTGCACGTCACGAAGTGGACAAGCAGGCAGAGGGATTCTCTCCCGGTGAGAAAGGATACCCATCTGCAGGGCGCATCGCATGGGCTTTATGGGGTGGCGATGCTGGCAAAGCATGGGCAAACGCTAAACAAAGGCAACTGGCATGACTCCTCCAGAACTCAGGAAGTTAGCGAGGACATGGCTCGCACCGATGGATTCAACTCTCGCTGACTTGATCGACAAGAGCAACAGAATGACCATCGGAGCCTTTAGTAAAGAGGTCGAGGCAGTCATTGCACGCATTCCTCAGATGTATGGTATGCTGGACAAAAAGGCCTTAGAAGATGCGTTATTTCAGACAATGAGTGAGGCAGTCGCTAAAGAGTTATGAACGTAGGAAAGTCATTTGTGCGCATCGATGTTAAGACCTCAGGGATCAATGAGGCAGTGTCATCGATGCTAAAGCTACAATCTCCGCAGACCAGAAAGCAGGCAATCGCTGCCGGTGCTGGAGATGCCGAGGTCGTGGTGCAACGCTACTACAATCAAAGAGGGCGCAATCTGTGGACGAACGGCACTGGTCCGACACATGGACCGGGCAGGCGAGTAACACAATGGTGGAGAGGCACAGAGGATTGGATCGTAACTAAAGCCACGTCAACCGGCGCAATAATAGAGAATTCACACATCGGACTCTCTCACAAAATCACCGGTGGCGTGATCCGGGCAAAACGTAAAAAGTTTCTCACGATCCCGATACATCCGCAGGCGCATGGGCTAACGGCAAAACAATTCAGCCGGTCAATCTCGCCATTGTTCCGAGTGAAGAATGCGCTGATGATGGCAGGAGAAAACGATGGCAAGCCGGTGCCAGTGTTTGCACTGAAAAAGTCAGTTAATCAGGCACCATGGCCTAACGCATTACCTCCGGAGGACAGCTACACAACGGCATTCATGACCGGCGTGTTGGATGAGTTGATCCGGCAGGCAGACGCATAAAGAAAAAACTTTGTTTTGTCTAAATTCTGGCATGCGAAACTTTACGCATGTCTGGAACAAAAGTGACCGCTAGCTTCCGCTCTGAGTTGTCAGAGGTGGCAAGCATCGTCTACTTGCCAGAGGGTAAGCACACGATCAATGCGAGCAAAGGAGGCAAGCCTGCCACGCTCACTGTTGACGTTAACGAGTCAGTGCTGGCATCGTTCCGTGATCAACTCAAGGCACGCCACGAATCGAACGTGCGACCATTCGCAGGCTTTGACCATAAAGCCGGTGCAGCCTCGTTTATTCCTCAGGAATTCCGCTATGAAGACGGCGTAGGTCTAGTGCTTGACGTTGAATGGACTCAGGCAGGACGCAATGCCATTGAGGGCAAAGACTACTCTTACTTTTCACCAACATTCCTTGTCGATGACAACGGAACACCGATCGGTCTGCCCATGCGTGGCGAGATCGGCAGCTTGGTAAACGATCCTGCATTTGAGGAGATCCCACGAATTGCAGCATCGCATAACGAACCACAAAACAACATCATGATTGAACATCTGATCGAACTCGGACTCGTAGAGGCCGGACACGACGAGGCGACTGCTCTTGAAGCAGCGAAAGCAAAGATCCAAGCACTCCGCGTAGACGCTGAGAAAGCTCAAACCGTGCAAGCATCCGCAGACGAAGCAGCCGAGAAGATCGCTGCTCTTGAGGGCGAGATCGAAGCATTGAAAGCAGAGCAAGCAGCATCGGCAGAGGCTGAGGCTAACGCAGCGATTGAGGAAGCAGTGACCGCCGGTCGCATCGCTCCCCAAGATGACGCTGCCAAGTCATTCTGGGCCGCATCGATCAAAGCAGACAAGTCTGCCATCAACATTCTCAAATCCATCCCGGCGAAAGTCGAACTTGAAAGCAAAGTTCTCGCCGGTCGTGTGGAAGAATCCAAACCCGAACTCAAGGGCATCGACAAAGTGCAAGCAGCATTTGCAGCCCAAAAAAACTAATCTCCAACAACATAAACCATGCCTAATAACCTGACACTACTTGACTTGGCGAAACTTAACGGAGCTGACGCTGTTGTTGGCTTGATCGAAGAAGTCGCCTCCGTTTCGCCAGAGGTGACCATCATCCCTGCGCGCACCATCCGCGGCAGGTCTTACAAGACTGTTGCTCGCAACTCCCGTCCATCGGTCGGCTTCCGCGCCGCTAACGAAGGCACGGACGCAACGAAATCGAATTTCACCGAGCGCACGGTGGAATGCTTCATCCTTTCCGCGCGTGTCGAGATCGACAAGGCTATTGCACGCGGTTACGAAGACGGCGAAGCAGCTCTTCAAGCTATCGAGGCCGCAGGCGTTATGGCCGCAGCACTCACAACCGTAGGAACTCAAACCATCTACGGAGACAGCTCAAGCTCCGAAGGCTTTACCGGCCTGCAAAATCTGCAAGCCGCTCTTGGCAACGACATCGTTGTTGATGCCGGTGGCACGACCGCAGGCACAGGCTCCTCTGTCTACGCTATCAAAGCAGGTGTGACCGGCGTGTCATACGTCTACGGTAACGGCACCACGTTCGACCTTAGCGCATTCCGCGACGGTGACGCAACAGATGCCGCTGGCAAACGTTATGCTGCTCTGATCGCTGACCTGACCGCATGGATCGGACTCCAGTGCGTCAACAAATACGCAGTGGGTCGCTTGAAAGATTGCACCGCAGACTCTGGCAAAGGCGTGACCGATGCCAAGATTGCCGAGCTTCTCAGCAAGTTCCCAATCGGTGAGCGTCCAACGCACTTGCTCATGTCTCGTCGCTCCGCTTTCCAATTGCAGGTTAGCCGTAACACGACTCCTAGCACCAAGCAGGAAGCCTTCACCGGCATTCTACCCGGCGTGCCTACCGAGTCTTTCGGAGTGCCTATCATCGTGACTGACTCGATCGTCGATACCGAAACCCTCAGCTAATCACTAACGAACCAGAATTATGGCTTACGAATTCAATCGAAACCAACAGGACGCTAACTATACGTCAACCGTGGCAATCGCCCAAGCAGGTGCCAACAGCGCAACCTTCGATCTCGAACAACCTATCGGTGGCGACATCGAAGGCTTCGTTATGGAGATTGCCGCTCCTGCAGCTGCTAGCATCAGCGATACCAAAGTATTGACCTACACTGTCAAAGACTCTGCCGATGGCACGACCTTTGCAGTGCTTGATCCTACTATCGTGACGACTCAGACCGCATCTGGCGGTGCTGGTGTAACTGCCAAAACGGTGCGCATCAATCTGCCTCCTGTCACTCGCCGCTACGTGCGCGTAGAGCAAACAGCAACATCCTCAGCCGGAACATTCTCCGGCAACATGGTGGTCAAGTTGCTGTTCTAACACCTTCTGTGTGTGTTCATAGACTAGGGCGAGGTGGTTTTCGGAATTTTCCACCTCGCCCGAAACTTAAACCGTCATGCCTTGGATCGCTCTCACATTCTCCGGACTCCGCGAACGCTTATCATCTGATGAGCTTTCTGCGCTTTTAGACGAGTCGTCTACGCCAGAGGAAAAGTGTGAATCAGTATTGCAAGACGTAGCACAGGACTTTGCCTCTCGCGTTAATGCAGGCCGCAGGAAGCGTGCATTGCCTCCAGTTGTCAACACTGGCAGATTCGTTCCTCCGGGCGCACAACGGCACGCATACGCGATTGCACGGCGTGAACTCACGAGCGTATTTCCGTCATTGGCTCAATACAACGGAGATGACCGTAAATCAGACTTTGAGGAAGCTAATAACTACCTCGATGACCTAGCCAACAACAACGCAGACGGTGACGATGCCGGTGCAACGTCATTCATCGCTGTCACAGGTGGGAGCTTCCGCTACGGTGGCAGCACCTTAATGGACTTCTCAATATCTCCATGAGCATCATACGGCAAATCGTTGATTCGATCGCTGACACGCTCAGAGCGCATGACTATTTTCGCACTGTGCCACTGATTCCTGTCGTGGTCGAGGATGCAAAGAACATCGATAGCGAGATTGAGCGTGCCATGAAGTCAGCAGGCGTTATGTGCCTCGTTAACTTTGTGGGAGCCGAAACCGATACACCCGATACACCGGGACCACAACTCACACAGTCAAGATTCCAAGTCACAGTCTCCGAGATTCCGAGCGTCTGGAGACAATCACGCGCAGGATACGTGCCATCATGCACCGAGATTGCCGAGGCTGTGTCTCGAATCATCCACCACACGCAGCCATTCGACAAGGAAGACGTAGCATTGACAGGTGGAGTCTTTATCTTTGATGGCATGAGCCAACTAGCTAACGACTCGATGCTCACACAGGCAGTCTCCTTTGTCATTCCTATCCAACTTTCAAACACTGATCCAACCCGATAACGACCATGCCAACATTCGACCGCACAACAATCGTCCGAGGACCTTGCAAAATCACTTATGATGGCGCAACGATCTACTCTAAAGGTGGAGTAACGCTGACTCAGACTAACTCGACATTTGATAAAGAGTCGGACGCATACGGTCCGATTAGCAAAGCGAAAACAGACTTTCAGATTGTCGTGGAGTTTGAGCCGGTCGGAGAGATCGAGCATTTAACGGTGCTTTACGCTTTGGGCAACACAGCAATGGGAACCGGAATCTTTGGTGCATCAGATAAACCTTTGGTCATCATCGCAACAGATAAGACGTATACCGTCAAGAACGCTGCAATCACTCAGATCCCATCGATCCGTGCAACCGCAGGCAATACCGCTTTCGGGAGCGTCCAGTTTACCGGATTGCTCTCAATCGGTGGTGACCCGGCAGATGTTACCGATTACATGGCACTGACATCTGGAGCATCAATCGGTGCAGCATTCGATGCATCCAAGCTAATTGCAGCACCTTACACAGCAACATTGGGTGCAGTCGGTCCTTTCTTCTCAGAGGCAGGATTTGAGATCTCTTTTGACCTAGGGCTAACACCTATCACAGTTGACGGCATCGGCACTGTGGACATGGCACTGCAATCTCTGGGTGCCACGATCACCTGCATCCCAACCGGCATTGCAGTCGATTCGTTCCAGACGTTCTTTGATGCTTTGGATGCCGGTGAAGATCTCGCATCATCTGCGCTCGACATTTCAACCGCAACGGTCGGAGGATTGAACTTTGATTGCGCTGCCGTTCAAGTGCTAGACTTGGCGAGTCGATTCAGTCCAACTGAAAACCGACTTGGACAGCTTACGATGGCCGCCAAACGCACCTTCTCATCTGGCAGTCCAGTCGCATTATTCACAGTCGCAGCAGTGAGCGCATGATTTATGTTTGTCAGACTCACCAGAGGAAACTATGCGCTTGATCTGGCAGGTGAAACTCCGCAGTCCGAGACTGTGGGGTTTAGCCACGATGCACAAGGCACTTTCCAGACGGCACAATATATAGAGGCAGACCAAGCGTCACAGTTCTACCGTGGTGGTGCTATTGCGAATATTTCGTTTGACTCCCGGCTAGAGTTTGCGAGCGTAGCAGACGCGCAGGCGTATCTCCTCGCCACTCCGCAGGGTCTGATCTCTCAGGCATCGCAGACGGTCACTATCGGCACACTGTCAGCATCTGGCACTAAACAGGTCGAGACGCTGACATGCGTAGGCAGTGCTACCGGGAATGGCAACATCAACTGGTCTTTTACCGACAACGTGCTAGGCACGATCACCGGCACCACGGCAGTGCTTAACGCTGACACTCCTACGCTTTACGCTGCCAAGATTGCCACCTCTCTAAACGCAATAGCCAAGATCCGTGCGCGTTACGCAATCACGTCATCCGGTGCTGATGTGATCCTGACTAAACGACAATCCGAGGGTAACGATTCGACTCTGGTATTAACGACAACGAACGGATCACCATCGCCGGGCATCACCGGTGCCACGTCTGCGAACACCACTGCCGGAGTTGCTCCGACGATTTCATCCGCTATCACAATCAATCAAGCTAGTGTTGTTCTCAACCTAGCTCAAACAGGCGTGTCAATCGCTCGCAACGTGACTATCTCCGGCAAGTATGGCTAATAAAAAAGTTCAAATCCAGATCGATACCAAGGCTACCGGGAACGGCGCACAGCAAGCGCAGCAATCCCTGCAAGCACTCGATAAGACCGCTCAAAAGGCATCTGGAGCAGTCAATACGACTACTGCCAGCACATCCAAGCTAGGCAGCATTGCAGGGCAGGCAGGATTTCAGATCCAAGACTTTGCAGTGCAAGTCGGTGCCGGAACATCGGCATTGACGGCATTTAGCCAACAGGCTCCGCAGTTGCTAGGCGTATTCGGTCCAACTGAAGCCATTGCCGGTGCGATTGTTGCCATAGGAGCAGTTGCGGCTAAGGTATTCATGGGCATGTCCGGGAATGCCGAGGATGCTGCCGAAGCGGCAGAGAAAGCAGCAGAGAAGCTCAAAGATGCTTTCAATGAGGCCGCTAAAAAGCAGATAGATGAGTTTAACAAGTCTCTGGAATACTCTGAGACTGTATCACTTGCATTGACGAGTGCAGAGTTGCAACTCGCACAAGCCGCTAGAGATCGCGATCAATCTAATGCTAAGTTGATTACTTCACAACTTGCACTTGATGAAGCTCAGATTGACTACCTCAAGACTACCGGGCAAATTAAGAATGCTGAGGAGTCTTTGCTCGCAGTTAGGCAAAAAGCAGCGGAAGCGACGAAGCAGGCAGAGATACAAGCAGCACAGAATCAAGTCACAGCAGCGCGTGAGCAATATCAAGCTATTGTCAACCAGAGAAAAAAGGTTGATGATGACGTAGCACTAGCTCAAAAAAGACTGGCAGAACTAGAAGCGCAACAGCAAAAGCTATTTGCAGAGCAGAGTTTCCAACGTGATCAAGATGCTAGGGCAGTCAAATCTGGATTGCTAAAAAAAGGGGAAACATCTCTTGAATCACAAGCTATCGGTGGGCAACTAGAAAGCATTAGACAGCAGATTGCCGATGTTTATAAAATCATCGAGAAAGCACCTGAAAGAATTCAGCAAATCAGCGTCCAAGCTATTACGCAAGCAGAAGCTGTAGATGTGGCCGTGATGCAGGCTCAAACTCAGATCCAAGAGATTGAGTCCAAGTTTAAGCTATCGCAAAAGGCGCAAGAGATCACGACCGTAACGGAAAAGATCGGGCAATCTGCGCAGGATATTGAAAAGGCTATTGCAGGCTTTGAGCCTATCACTCAAGCGCAAGCACAGGCTAAAGAGTCGATCATGCAGGCCGTCTCCGATGGAGTCATTACCGCTCAGGAACAACAGCAGATCGGAACTCAACTGCAAGTGTTGATGAGTAGCCTGCAAACTGGGCAAACATCTGTGCTTGGCACTCTGCAAGATCTTATCAAGATCAACAATGATCTAGCCATGAAGATGGGTCAACTGAATCAGGAGACCTCGACGCTTAAACGTCAGGTGCAATCACTACAAGGAATCCGATAATGCCAGTCTGGACCATACAGGGAGAAACAGGAAAAGCATGGGACAACACCACGCAAACGCTAGAATTCCGAGCGATTGAAGCGGCACAACTTTCTTTCCGATCACTAGAGCCTGACGAGTTGAGCCTAGGCATCATCCCGGAGGACTTCACGACCTACACGGCACCAGAGCTAGGGCAGACCGTGAAGCTCTACCGCAATGGTAGTCTATTCTTCACCGGCACCGTTACCGATGTGCAAACATCCGTGACAGCTAACGCTCAGGGATTGAGCGTGACGGTATCGGGTCCATGGTGGTGGATGGAAAGAGTCAACTATACCTCAACGCAGACAGACGGCACTGGAGCCACTGCTACGCGCATGACCGGCGTATTCGGAGATGCTGCTAACGGAACGAACCTGCAAACAGCGATTCAGACGGCAATCAATAACATCGCTGCACTAGGAGTGCCGATTGCAAACATTGCCGGGGGATCATCGGTGGCGGCTTTTTTTACCGTGCCTCGCGTTACTCTCAATCAAGGCACATGCGCATTCGTCATCACCGAGCTATGCCGGATGGTGCCAGACGTGATGGTATATTTCGACTACTCAACTGCTACGCCAACTTTGCAAGTGACCCGGCGCGGAGTGGCAACCACTCGCACACTGACACTAGGCACGGATGAGGTGGACACGCTCAACATCAAGCCGGTCTATGAGATGAAAGTCGATCAAGTCGCTCTGCCATACATCGAGCGTGACGTGCTAGGTCGCACCAAGTTCAACCAGCAACAGAGTGGCACGGCATCAACTGGCAGAGTTCAAATCATCACGGTATCAGGGCCAGAACTCGACACGTTCCTGCCGAATGATCTCTTTGAGGTCGTGCCAGTGCAAAACAACATCTCTGGATTTAACCGCATGATTTATGATCGCGCGGATGAGTTTATAAAAGCGAGAGAGTTGGGAATGACTCTCAATCAAGTAGATTATGATGGTGGCAGTGTCACGCTATACCAACAATTTAATGGATTTAATTTAAATGTGCCTTTTGTCACTACTACACAGGCACCAGCTATAACCAACGAGAAAGAAAAGTCTTATACTATCGCAGAGATTGAGGCTAGAGACATTATAACAGGTGCATCAATCCCAAGTTGGGTGATAGAAGACTACAATCTCGAAAAAATCAATATTAGGGGACAGTGGTATTGCATACATACAACACAATTATGGTATAACAACGTCGGATGGGGTGATTACAATCCCGATCCTGCACCTTGGCTTGAATCCTTGGGAGGATCAATCGTGGCTCAGGGCTATGGAACATCGTCTGTCGGTAAAGCCACCTATGACCTTTACCAAGGAAACTACACTTTGGAAGCCTATCTCTTGCCTGCTATCGTAGGCAGGTCTGGCAATAGTCAGTCAGGCGGCACAAACAACACAATAAAACTAGCAACCACTGCGAGCGCAACTGATGGTTACTATGTCGGTAAGATCATCAAATTTACAAGATCAAGCGTTCTTCATACTGCATTGATTACCGCATACAACGGCACAACCAAAGTTGCAACGCTAGGCACGACCTTTGGTTTCTCCATTGGATCCGCTCTGCCATACACTATCCATTATATTTATTATGATGCGCAGACAGGCACGGCGACTGGTGGCAGTGCGACAACTATAACACTTGGAGGATTTTCCGAGGCAGTTGACGACTTTTACGTTAACCGCACAGTGACATGGACAAAGTCAGCCACGTCATCATTTAGCGACACGATCACCGACTACAACGGCAGCACTAAGGTGGCAACTCTCTCTCAGTCATGGAGCGCAGCGCAGCAACCGGCTAACGGCAACGCTTACGCTTTAGACGGCTATCCACTTTACAAACCTGCTGATTACTCGTTTATTGCTCCACCGGCTAACCTAGCGGCCAACCTCTTAGCAGCGCAGGACTTTATTCCATACGAGGGAGAAATCTCTCTCACACAAGAGACAGTCGGAGCAGTGCGCTACCGAGGATGTAAGATCAATGTGGATAACTCATTAACGCCACACGCTAGCATGGGTGCGCTAGTGTCAGCCGAGACTCTCGACCTTAAACAAGGAACGACACAAATCACGCTAGGCACGCCGCCAAGAGTGGACTATCGCACGTTTGTTGATCGCATCCGTAAAACTCCGCAAGACAATATCGTTTTCTCATGAACCAACTAGAAGTTATTGCTGATCCTTTTGGGAACGTCATTTGTCGCAATGGATTTGTGATCGATACCAGTGCAGCCACGACTACGGCGCATGTGATCGGTGGCGACACTTTAGGACCGATTAACTCTACGGCAATCATATCAGACGGCACTTTTCTAGGAGGCTCCGGTGATAGCTTTGAATTCACAGGCACTCTCGACGATCCTGCACCTCTGGGTATCTATGTCCGCACTGAGGAAAACATCTGGCAGTATCGCAACTTTACACTCACCGGCGACCCTGCCACCGGCGCGGAGCTTTCTGATGAGGATGACGTAGTTGCGACCATCGCCGGCGCATATACTGGTTTCCCTGATGGCACCTACACGCTGACGACTTACGGAGAGGACACCTACAACGCAGGAAACGCTGGCACAATCGACGCAGAACAAGAGCCGATTGCAACAAGTGTTGCGCCATCACACATCAGTGCAACAATCGGAGCCGGAACCGAGATTGTGGCCAATATCGGAACGCTGACAGATGGCGAATATGAACTGAGCAATCCTGCCGGGTCAAAGATCGCTTGGTCTGGCACGGCGTGGGAACTACTCGATGAGTTTGGCGTGGTGATGGACACCGGCCCGTCAACACAATTTGATCCGTCGTTTGACTATGAATACGACCCCGGAACCGGCATCATCACAATCGAGGTGCGCAAGTATAGCGTCAAGAGCATCTCAACCGTAGACTATGCACCGGCATCCGTGCAATCAGGCAACTACACCCGAACTGATTGGTGCGAGTGGACGAGTGACGATGATCCAGACTTTACGATCACCGTTAACGTAGACGGCACGGCTGACATATCAGACGCTACGGACATCATAGCCACGCGCAGCAATGAGGTGTTTTTGCAGTCGCAGGGAGTCTACAACTCGACAACCTACGGAGCCGATACCTACAATGACGGTGCGCCGTTTGTAGTAACGATCGGCTACGTGCCTGCAATGCCTTTGACTCTGTGGGTATGGCTAGAGATCGCGCTAAACGCAGGGGCATTTGACGGTGCCACTGGACCATTCGTAGGCACCTCTCTTCCGGCTAACAGTGCCACCAAAAAGGTCTATCCTATCTATTACAGCAATGGGCTAGGCGAGGCTAAACAATTCACATTCGGTCCCATCATTTGGACTTGACAACACTAAACGACCTATTAAAACAAACGTATGAGCGAGCCGACGACGAATCTATACATTGGCGATGTTCTATCCTTTAGCTACACGGCTAAAGATTCCAACGGAGATCCTTCCGATTTGACCGGCTACACGGCAATTGGTGCCGTGAAAGTATCAGACCGAGCCGAGGATGTAGTGCTAGACTTGGCACCTACCATCCCGACACCTGCCAACGGTGTTATCTTAGTCAATCAGGAGACTAACGCTATCGAGGCCGGGCAGTATGTTATGGACGTGCGGCTAGTCTTAAACTCTGACACTGACAAATATATCACGATCGACCGGCGCATTCTGAAGATCCGCAGACCAGTCAGCACCTACACACCATGAGCATACAGATTATCGAAATACGACAATTTCAGGGACCGGCAACCGTAGAGTTGTCAGGCGTAGGAGTGCCAGAGATCGTCGAGGTCAGACAGGGACCGGCAGGAGTGAATGGCCCGAACAGCGTGACGAGTGCGACTACTAGCGATGGGACTTGTGATTTAAGCGTATTTACTCTAGACGCAACTCAAGGCATAGGCGCAGGATTAAATCCGACTAGTGGTCGATCCATCACTGCAAACGGTGGTGATGGAACAGGTATTTATGTAAGTGCGACATCAGGAACAGGTCTACTTATTGAAGTAGATACTGGCATCGCTCTTGACGTAACAAGTAATACTGGCAACGACATTGCAACTTTCCGTGATGAATTAAACAATGGATTAAACATTGAAAATCCTCGTGGATGGATAACTTGGGTCTATGAACCCAGTGATATTTATTTAGGACGACTTAAAACAGATGACATCACGGCAAACCGTGAATGGACTTTACCAGACCGAACTGGAAACATCGCGCTGACGGAAGACTATACCGCAGGAACGGCGACAATCGACGTGTTGAACGCAACAGTCCAAGGCACGCTGACAGCAGCACACATCCACGGCAACATCGCTGGTTCAGTCTACGCTCACGTCCGCGCAGGTGAAAACCTAGCGAAGGGTGATCCGGTGTATATCTCAGGATCCCACGGAACAGGCGCAAACTTGATTGCCATCGTCAGCAAAGCTGACGCATCGAACGCTGCTAAAATGCCAGCTGTCGGCGTGATGGACGCAGCGGTATCAAATAACGCTAATGGTCACATGGTGATCACTGGCACGATTTCCGACATTGATACCAACGCCTACGCGGTGAATTCGGTGCTTTACGTGGCATCGGGTGGTGGATGGACTAGCACGCCACCAGCAGCGAATTCTCAACCAGTCGCAATCGTTGAACGGTCGAATACAAATAACGGTGCGGTGATTGTCAAAGTCAACGGCCTAGCGTCATCCGGTGGCAACGGCGCATCGGACGCGAATAAGCTAGTGCGCTATCCATCGGCAGGATCGACTGGATCTGGCGCGATCGTTCAAGCTACATCACCAACGCTCACCAGCCCAACGCTGACAGGCACACCGAACTTCACGGCGACGAATTATACTTTCGCATCGGATGCACGGATCGGATTTCTCAACAGTCTGAGCAATCGTTTTGTTTACAAAAATGGGCTGGTTCCTTATGCGGAGATATTCGACGACTTCCCTCAAGTATCAAACGGAATCGGATCACAACGATGGGTTTCAAATGCAGGGACAATCGCGTATTACTCTCCAGCAAGTAGTTCATCGTCTTCTCGATTTTTTGGCGCAATTTCAATGCTAACAGCAGCTTCCGCAAACAGTGCTGCACAGATATACCTGCAACCAACGGGGGGAGCTACAGGCCCAACTACCAGTCCCATTGGCATGAGTATGCAAGCGTGCTTTTGTGTCAGCAGTGCAACAGCATCTGAATTCCGTTTAAGCATCGGCATGGGTATTACGGTCGTTGCTGCCCTCTTATTTGGAACAGGGGTATTACACTCGATGGCGTTACGCACCTTCCTATAACATTAAGTACAAATCTGGAGAGTGCCACCAAACCTATTGCTGATATCGCAGTTATTCGGCCAAAGGGTTGAAACTTCTGGCAAGACTCACCGCTTAAGTGTGTTGGTCAATACGAGTTTTTCTTCATCCTTCCGACTTAATATCGTGACTGGGAAAC
>OGVJ01000032.1_pt1 | contig 13687 bp, 31 predicted proteins | sample 1575741 | NCBI WGS metagenome assembly OGVJ01 (sample SAMN07581528, study PRJEB24739) | freshwater metagenome | place: Singapore | collected 2015-01 | reverse complement strand
AACAAGACCGATGGAATTGTTAAAAGAATAGAGAAGACTGCTGTTACTTGAATGGGGTACGTCTCAACAATTGCATACATCGCCGTAGGCATCGTGTAGATACTTGGTGCACCGACAAGGAATGTTCCTTGGGCTTCATCAAATGCATAGATAAACGACATCACCATCGCAACAAGAATTCCTGGCATTGCCATTCGAAGAGTAATGGCTCGGAATACTCGGAATTTACTTGCCCCCGCATCTCGTGCGGCCTCTTCAAGGTTCTTGGGGACAGCGGCGAAAGCAGCCGCAGGAATCCAGGTCATATAAATAATGGTGCCAAGAACTTGAACGATGATGACACCGACGATTGTTCCCATCAAATTCAAGAAGTAATAGAGCGTCGCGATAGTTGCAAAGAGACCGATTTTAGGAAACGCATTAGCGGAGAACATCATGATGAGGAATGTTTTCCTACCCCAATAGTTATACCGAGCCGACGCATATGCGGCTGGAAGACAGATTACCGACGAAACCAAAACAACGATTGGGCTAATAATTAGTGAAGATTTCATCGCCTCTTTCAAGGCTTCTACTTCGAAAACTTTTCTAAACCATTCGAGAGTTAGTCCAGTTGGTTTATAACTTGGGAATTTCCATTCGGTCGCGAAAGCATGAAGTGCAAGCCAGACAAGTGGTCCCACAACAAGGATGAGCATCAAGATTGAGAAGATCGCCAAAATAATTTTTACGCTCCACGACTTAGTGTGGAGATTTAGTGGTTGAACTTCATTAGCCATCAGACTCGACCACTCTCTTTGGCGCTACGGAAGTTAGCCCAGATATACATCACGGCGATTCCGGAAGCTGCTGCGAAAACTATAAATGCCATAACAATTGATTGTTGTGGCCGATTGTATGCAGTGAAGAAGTTGGTGATCTCAACGCCAAACATGGTTGGTTGATTTGGTCCTAAGAAGAAAGGAATAGTGAAAGAACCCATCACGCCAATAGATGTAAATGTCGCGACGATAACTATCGGTATAAACGCAAGCGGCAACATCACTGTTCGTATGATGGTGATAATTCCAGCTCCGGCATCTTGAGCTGCTTCGATGAGGGCATTTGGAATAGATTGAAAACCTGAAGTAATCATCAAGATTGCGAATGGAAGCGAAGTCCATACTGAACCAATGACGATGGCAACAACCGTTGAAGTTATCTGTGGAACATCAAAACCGAACGATTTGAGAAGTGTCTGATAAAGGCCAGCGCCGCCGTAAAAGGTATAGAGCGCCCACGCGGAGATAACTACTGGAATAAAAAGTGGCGTAAGCGAGAGAGCAGTTAGTAGTGAGGAATTGGCGGAGGGTTCGACTCCCTCCCATGTCTACCAAACCTTAATTTTTAATCATTATGAAATACCAAATCCAAAACAAACAAACGGGTATCGTTATTACTGAATGCTCAACCCTAGCAGTCGCTGAGGCTGTATTGCAATCCTACGAATACGAAGACAAGATGAACGGAGACTATCAGCCCGACTTCTATGACATAGTAGAGATTGACCACATCCAAGACTACTTTGAAAACATTATGACACGAATAGAGTCGGGACATAAGGAATATGCCTTAAGTCTCTACAGCCGACTTAGAAAGCGTGAAAAAGCGTTATTTCTCAATTGGCTTGAGACTACTTACTTCTATGAGTCTCACGACAGCGGTGAGCATGGCTCAGTGGCTGAAATTACTGAGATATTAGGTTAACTGATGAGTCTTAAGTAGACGAAACGCCTACGGGCGTATTAACCAATTAATTTTATTTATTATGAACAAATCAACATTTCAAATCGACATGAACAACAACAACACAACCTTCGAGCGTACACTTGATGTCCTCGAACAAACGGGCTTAAATTGGCAAGTGACCAAAGAACCTCTCATCACAGCGGACGGCAAAACAACCGAGACCTTCGGTATGTTCCGCTCAGACTCAAACAATTGGCTTGGTAGCGTGGGCAATCAGTACACACCCATATTGTACCGCCATGGGCTATGACGAGTGCATGGCGTGGTTGTCTAAGCAGTCTAAGACTACTTATCACGATTTCATAGGTGCATAACAGCACCGCACAAAGCGGATTGGATGCATGAGGGTTCGATTCCCTCACCGCTTTCTAAACCTTAATAAATTAATCATGAACACAAATCAAATCAATCATTGGGATTCCTATGGCGTATTCGCTATAGCAACCTACATTCAACAAACGCAAGCGCAAGACTCTGAAGACTCGAGAGACCTTGACTCAGTATGGGATGAAGCAATCTTTATTTACAAGCGCTTTCTTGAAAGTAAATTTAACGATGTCAATCAAAGTGAACTTGACTGCATCTATCAATTCCTTAATGCTCCTATGACCTTAGACAATGTAATAGATTAAATATCATGAAACAATACACAATCAAAATCGAGAGAACCTACAGCACAACGATGCAAGTAGAAGCCAATGACCTTGCTGAAGCACAGCAATTATTTGACGCTATGTATAACAGCGGTCATGTGGCCATGTCTGAACTTGAGCAGAACGAAATCACACAAGAGGCAATCACAATCACACCAACACCTAACCACTAATTAATATGAACACAAAACAAATCGACGAGGCTAAAGCCTTATTAGAACAAAACGGCTACCATGTTAGCAACCTATGGCATACTGATGATGTGCATAGTTTATTTGACTGCTCGGAAGACGAGGCTCAAGAAGTATTGCACAGCGCACTAACAAACGACAATACCATGGAGCAAATATGGTTTGCTATACGACAAAGCGCAGAAGCCAACAACCTTAAATATCATTAATCTTTAAACCCTTAATCAACATGAATACACGAATCATCACAATCAACACGACAGCCTATGACGAGGAAAACTTTTATCTATTCACCTCGTTAACTGACAGCGAAATCAGAAGCGCAATCGAACCAATCCTAAAAGCAGAAAGGGGCGGGGGCGATTCCTATGACAACTACGATTTAGTCAACGCTATGACAACGGCTTATCCGCAAGCCATAGTAGAGATGCATACTGACCTTGAGACATTGTCAGTTTAACCCAAAGCATTATGGTACATGGGGCGGTTCGAGTCCGCCCATGCTTACAACTTAAATTTTAATTATTATGAAATGGCAAAACAAATTTTACAATCAGAACTTTGACGAGTTCGACAACATCACTCCCGAATTAAAACAAAGCATTGAGGCTTTGATTAAGAATTGGGATATGTGGAAAGGGTTATCCCTTACATCACCCTTAAGAAAAAAGGATATTAAACGGGAGTTAATAGACTACTTAAACACTATGTTATCATGAAAGCATCAGTAAACATCAGACAAACCGACACCGCCCACTATTGGACACTGATAGTGGAAAGCAATAAGCGAGTCTATTCATTTTACCTTGGGCAAGACATCAAGTTCTGCAAAAGGATTTTAAAGATAGAACCCCAAGCCCTTGTAACTATGCTAGGCACAAACAATTTAACCGAAGGGACGGATGGCAATAGGCGTTTAGCCAATGTCATCGTGGCTGTCTTGGATATCACATCCACGCACATACGCCACATCCCCAAGCAATCCTTTTGCGCACAATAAAACAAACCTTAAATTAATATGCAAGACTTACTAACAATCAACAAAATCGAATTGGCCTCAGAGTTAGCCAACAACCGAGTGGTAGATGAGATGGCCAAGACCTCTGACATCTATGAACAGCACACCAACGGAGACACCCACTACACTGAACAGGCGCAAGACCTGTTTAATGAATGGTATGACTACTACTTATCAATTATAGAATCAATAGCACAATGAACACAACACAACACAATCACGAAACCCTAGAAGCCACAATCAGAAGCGTTATGCACTCACATGGCTCTTACCAATTAACCCTAACCTTATCAGACAACAAGTCAGAGGATAGGAAGTATCGTTCAATGACCAATGACATGACCCTCATTGATGATCTCAAGGATGAAGACGACAACATTAAATGGGAGGCGAGGCAGAGGGCAGTAGAGATGGTCATGCGCAAACACCACTTGCCAGTCCTATTCATTGCTCGAAACGATGGTGACATTGAAGTTACATTGGATATCTAACAAACCACAAAAGCGATTTGACACAGCCTTGCAAATTAGTAGGGCTGTTCAGATTGCATCAATTAAATTAACACATTATGATTTTACGAAACATACAAAACCTACATAGACACGAGGCACAAGAAGTGGCCTTAAGATTAATCGGAGAAACCGATTTTACTCATGGATATTTATCAGTCTTTAAAGCATTCTGCGAAGAGAGGGCTGAGGTGCTTGGCATAACATGGCAAGAGTACATGGCTGAGGAGCAGTACGCTCAGTTCTTTGAAATAACCGATACACATACAATAGACGAATCATACATAGATTAAAAAAAATTTGCATAACAATATAATTATACTATATTTGCAAACACCCGTAACAATAGCAACTGATATCATGGCAAAAAATAAATCTTATAAATCTATAATGATGGGGCTGATACCTCAACTAAAAAGTGGAGATGTTTTCCTGACGGAAGTCCCACAAACTAGCGTGACTGCATATGCAAAAGCGCACGACACAAAAGTCAAGACTGAGCAGTGTGTTCTAATCGAAGACTACAAGACCGACAATCCTAAATTAATCAAAGTAACTAAGGTAACAATCATATGACCAACACCGAGATATTTTACAGCATCATGTTTATTTTCTTTCTAGTCATGGGCATCATGGAGATACGCAAAGAAGATAAGGATGTATAAAGTAAACGATGTCATAATGTGGCGCTCCTTTAAAGTCATCGATAGATGGGGACGGGGGACGATATTCAAGGTGGTTGTCAAAAAGCGCATCACCGAGTTCCATATTAAGACTAACCTAGGAGGTATACATTCAGAGATAGTACGCTACATTGAAGATATTAAACCAATTAAATAATAAATTATGTCAAGAAGCAACAACAACAACGACCAATTAAAGAACCCAGCAACCAAGTGGTTTGAGTGGGATTCAGACAAGAGTACAATTAAGTACTACGACAAGGAGGAAAAGAAACACATCCACCACAAACTGCCATTCACTTTCTTAGTGCTAGACCAAACGGCTACCATTACTGGCTACAATGAACAAAGCCAAAGCGGTATCTACAGCAATGAGGTTAAGTCAACTAAGAATGACAAACTAAATGTGAAAGCATTTAAGGGTGGCGTGTTAGGTAACGGCTTGTATGTAGACATCAAGGATGCTGTCAAGTCACAAGGTGGTAAGTTCACATCCAATGTGTACATTGCCTACAAAGAGGGCAAGCAGTATGCCTTAGGTTGCATCCAATTCAAAGGCGCTTCGCTTCAATCATGGTCAGACTTTAGCAAGAATCACAGAGGCGCAATCATGACCAAGGCAATTGAGATTGCATCATTCGACAAGGGCAAGAAGGGTAAGGTAGAGTACACCACGCCTGCATTCACCTTGAGAGATGCGTCAGAGGAGGCCAATGAGAAGGCGGTGGAGATGGACAAGCAACTACAAGAGTACTTCACTCAGTACATGGGACAACAAGAGGCTAAGCAAGACCTTAATACTCAGTTAGCCAATGAGTCTAAGGCTACACAAAAGCATGAGTCACCATTTGTGGAGTCTGATGAGGAAATTAGTGATTTGCCTTTTTAGAATGGGAGGATTATTTTAAACATTAATTAAACAAGGGGATATAAATAGCAGATACAATGAAAGTTTTAAAAGTTAAGATTCAAGACTACAAGGTTATCAAGAATCTAGAGAAAGAAATCAACGGGAACAACATCCTATTGCTAGGAGACAATGGGGTGGGCAAGTCATCGTTCATTCAGTTTATTGAGATTGCCTTAGGTCGCACAAAGGATATTCCTGAAGTGACCTCAGGGCAAGGCTCAGTAATCGTGGATAAGGATGGTCAAGAATGGCAGTTCAATGTGGAGTTTAAAAAGGGCAAGCCTCAGATTACTCTGATTAGCCCTGAGGGATTCAAGGATGTGCGCAAGAGTGTGATTGCAAATGTGGTTGGCGCTATGGAGTTCGACATAGACGAGTTCGTTAAGATGTCAGACTCATTAAGTGGTCGCAGAAAGCAGATTGAAATCTACAAATCTTTTTTGCCACAAGACATCCGAGAGTTTATAGACTCACAAGAGGCCAGAGTTCAGAAAGCATACGACGAGAGAACCGAAAAGAATAGAGAGGCTAAATTATTGGAGGGCTACATTGCCGAGCATCCGTTTAGAAAGATAGTTGATATGCCTAAAAGCCCTGTCGATACCAAGCAATTAACAGAGCAAATTGAGTCAGCCTTAGAACACAATAAGAGGGTGATGTCAGTTAAGGAGAGATTGATTCAAAGACAGAATGAGGTCTTGATCTTGAACGCTCAGATTAAGGAGTTGGCTGAGAAGCGCATGGAGTTGGAGAAGATGAATGAAAGCGCAAACGATTGGCTTGCCACAAATGATGAAATAAATGTGACATCCATGATGGCTGAGAAGGACAACGCCTTTGAAATCAATTCAGCCTTTGAAAAGAAAAAGGACTTTGAGAAGCAGAAGTATATGCTTGAGGCTTTAAAGGCTGACAGCGGTGAGTTAACTGCCTTCATTGAGTCAAGCAAGCAAGCAATTGAAGATGCTATCAGAGACTGCGATGTGTTGGTGGATGGTCTGACCTTTGATTCGGACAGCCTAATCTACAACGGCATCCCAGTGACAAGTCACAACCTATCATCATCAGAGATTATGCATCTAGGTTGCAAGTTAAAGATGGCTGAGAACAAGGACTTGGGTATCTTATTTATTCAACGAGGCGAGTCATTAGGGGCTAAGAGACTAAAGGAGATTCAAGAGATGGCCAACAAGTATGATTGGCAAATCATCATGGAGCAAGTTGACAGAGGTAACGAACAACTAACAATCGAAATAATGTCATGAACAACATCGCACAACTATCGACTAAAGCAATTGACTACTGCTCAGAAGTAGGAGTCAATCCAATTGAGTTCGCCAAGTGGTTGAACTACATTAAACAACTAAACCAAACCAATTATTTAACCAATTTAAACAATGACAACAAAACAATTAAACCAACCAATCGTGTCTAAGACAAGCAAAGATGCTCGTCAGTTAGCACATTTATTCCGCAATGTCTATTGGAATGTACAAGGATTCCAATTTAATGAAATTAGAAACTATCTTAAAGACCAAAACATCAGCCACAATGTAGTATACAATATGCTTAAGGCTGGGGTGATTACCAAGTTAGGCAGAGGTGTGTTTGCTCTTAACAAGCAAGACTTCATCGCTTTGACTGACGCTGAAATTGCAATGAAGGTAGAAGAGATGGCGATTAAGTCAAGAGTGAAGGCAAGAAAGTTAAGACTAGTCCGCAAGGCATCAAAGAATATGGTCGATGGATTGTCAGAGATGCAATTCCAAAAGGCTGTAGAATTGATCAAGTCTATGGGAGGGAAAGTATTAATGCCAACATCAGAATACAAAGAGATATGATTAAAAGAATCTTAGCATACTTCAATACCACCAAAGAGAGTGGCGAAGTACTCAGACAGAAAGTTGAAAAAGCGAAGGCTCAAAGGGCTCACATCTTAGACATATTTAAGAACAACCCCAATGAGTTGTACAGCGGTTCAATGATACAAGCAGAGACTGGCTACCTAATTGTCAGCTGTAGACGAGTGATAACAAACTTGGCTCAACAAGGCGAGATAGTTAGGGTAGGCAAGAGGGTATGTGAAGAGACGGGAAGCAGTGAGTATACCTACTGCTATAAAACAAAACCTGAGCACATTTAGGGATTTCATAATAATTAAGGTGTAAGGGGATGATGTGCCATCCCCTTTTTTTACCCCCTATGAAACGATTTACAATTAGACTAGAGACATATAAGTATCTTGACCTATTGACTGACGAGCAGTTGGGACAATTGTTTAGGTCACTATACGAGTACCATGTGAATGATGTGACCATTGCTCCTAAGGGATTGGAGATTGTACACAGAATGTTTATCGATAACTTTAAATTGGATGGCGAAAGAGCTGTAAAGCTCAGGCAAAATGCCAAGCAACCAAAAGCAAAAGTAAGCAGAAGTAAGCAGAATCCGAATGAGAATCAATCAGTTACGATTGAAATAAGGAAGCAAAGGTTCACTGAAGACCTGAAAGCATACCTTGATAAGTATGGTAAGGATATGCTGAATGAGTTCCATAGGTATTGGACTGAACCAAACAAATCAAATACAAAGATGAGATTTGAGATGGAGAAAACTTGGTCGACAGCTCTTCGACTTGAAAACTGGGCACGAAAGGATAAATCATTTAACAACAAACCACAAGACAGAGAAATTATAATACCAAAAATATGAAACATCAAAGCAGTATAGAATGGCTAGAAGACACCGTAAAATCAATATCGGTTGGTAGGGCTAGCACGTCAAGATATAAAGAAATGATATTGGAGTTGATTAGACAAGCCAAAGATATGCATAAGGAAGAGCATGGCGAAACCTTTACAGCAGGTGTCCAATGGATGCAGTATCAAAGAGATTTAATTCAAGGTGGAACGGAGTACTGGGAAGAGTATCCCCCTGATTTTAATGACTACTACGAACAAACATTTAATAAATAAAAATATGACAGGACAAGATAACTACGATTACATAAACCCTGACCACTACAAAGCAAGCACCAAGGAAGTTTGGGAAATGATGGTGGATGTATGGGGTGTTGAAGCATTCAAGAAGCACTGCGCCATGTGTGCCTTTAAGTATCGAATGAGACTAGGCAGAAAGCCAAACCAATCAATTAATCAAGACTTAGAAAAAGCGCTATGGTATGAGAACAAGATAAAGGAGTTAAGCAATGACAACAGAGAGGAAAGATACAAAGAGCTCTAAACCAAAGCCATGGGATGATGAGATAGAAAATTTGGCTAAGTTCTTTAGAACACATAAATTGCCAACCAAACCAATTCACCTTACAGAGCAGATAGTAATAACAAATGTATTGCAGTTCCTGAAGAGTCACTTTGCCATCGTCAGAGAGCACAACGGAAACGAAAGATACAGGCCTTACTTAGACAGACTACACCAATTAAGAAACCTATGAAAGTACAACCACAAGCAATAGATATCGAGAAGGTAATCCTTGGGGCTCTGATGCTAGAAAAGAATGCTGTCGATAAAGTACCTCTGTTAAAGCCAGAGCACTTCTATGACGAGAGCAATGGCTATGTTTATCAAGCCATCCTAGACCTAGCAGTTAACAGCAGTCCAATTGATTTGCTCACAGTCACTGAACAGCTGAAGAAAAACAAAACATTAGATGCCGTAGGTGGCGTGGGATATCTAGCACAGCTGACCTCTAAGATTACATCGTCAGCCAATATAGAGTACCACTCAGCCCTTGTCATACAGAAGTATAATCTAAGAGAGATTATAAGAGTGTCTAGTTCGGCAGCTGATATGGCCTTCAATGAGAACGCTGACCCGTTTGACATTCAGGCTACAATGTTAACCGACCTAGAGAAGACTCAGCTCAAAGGCTCAGGAGAGGCTGTGTCCCTATCCAAAGCGGCCATAGACTACATAAAAGAATTGGAGACTATTCAATCCTCAGACAAATTAATCACAGGGATTGACACAGGGTATCACAAGATTAATCAGATAACAAACGGATGGCACGCACCTAACCTAGTAATCATGGCAGGAAGGCCAGGGACAGGTAAGACAGCGTCAGCCTTAAACTTTGCTTACAACATTATTATACAGAAGATTCCTGTGGCTTTCTTTTCGCTTGAGATGTCAACAAGAGAGTTGATGGGTAGGCTTATGTCTATATCAGCAGGAGTTGAGTCAGGCAGATTAAGAAACGCTGACTTGGGTGAAAAGCAGTGGACGGCTATTCACAAGCAAAACTTCAACTTACCTCTATACATAGACGATACCTCAGGGCTATCAGTCTTAGAGTTTAAGGCGAAGGCTAGAAGGATGGTAAAGAAGTACGGAGTGAAGTTTATAGTGGTGGACTATGTTCAGCTGATGACAGCCAATGTAAAGGGCAATCGTGAGCAGGAAGTATCCTTTATTAGTAGAACACTAAAGATGGTAGCAAAGGAATTGAATGCGCCTATCCTAGCCCTTGCTCAGCTGAGTAGGGATGTGGAGAAGCGAAACAGCGGTAAGCCAAGATTGTCTGACCTACGAGAATCAGGAAGCCTGGAACAGGATGCTGACATTGTTATATTCCTACACGATGAGAACGCTGATGACAAGAGTGCATCAATAACAAAGATAGAATTTATATGGGCAAAGCACAGGAATGGAGCGTGCCTATCAACAGACTTAGAATTTATTAAACCAACACAAAAATTTAACAGTATATTATGAAAAAATTAGAAGAATTGAGAATTGAAAACATGAGATTGAGACAGGAGTTAATGATCTTGAAAAGGAGAATGCAAGGGGTGAACATCTTTCCTACGCCAATGAGACGGTTTAATGATGCCGAGATAGCCAAGGAGGTAATCTGTGAGTTCTTTGGCATCAACATAGACACCAAGACTAGAAGACGTGACTATGTTAGGGCAAGGTATATGTACTTTTATTGGGTAAGGACAAACACACATATGAGTCTAGCTGAAATCGGCAAGTCATTGAGCCTGATGCAAGACCACTCAACCATAGTAAACGCTATCAATAAGCATGATGATGACTATGAGACAGACAAGGTGTACAGAGAGCAATACAATAAGTTGATTAACCTAATTGAAGACCACATCATTGAGCAACAGCGACAACATGGAGCTGCCCCAGACACAAGCGTAGAACTTAAACAAGAATTAGCAGTATGAAAACAATACAGCAGATACAACAGGAAATTGATGAGCTAGTTGCTGAGTTAAACCAATTAGAAGAGAAGGATAAAAAGAAAGGCGTGGGCAGATTGGTCACGCTCAGGGAGATGAAGATGTACATGGAGACTGAACCAAGGGAGCAATTTATCTTGGATGAGATTGAACTGCATGAGGCTTACATTGACAAGTGTAACGAGGCTTGGGAGAACAAATACCCTAAGGAAAAAATTGAGAAGCTATCTCCATCCGTAGTGTCCAAGATTAAGAAGGAGTTCTTTAAGGACTTAGGAATTGAGGCTAGTAAGATAAAAATTAAAAATTTAAGGTATTTAATTAGTTAATATTTTACATAATATTATTTTTTATTCTTATATTTGCAGTCAGTATGAAAAAGTCGCACCTTAATGAAACACAGCACGTTATAGATGAAATTGTAAGCAAGTTAAAGATGAAATACACTCATGCCTCTAAGCATATCTATGGAGATATAGTGGATTTCTACTACGGGACAAACCTAGAGAGTAGAATTGAAGTAAGCTACAACGAACTACACGATGCATCATTAAGTAAGACCTTACCAAGCAAAGTATCAAAGTTAGTATGACAACAGAAAGAAGACCAACCGACGACCTTCAGCCAGGGGAACACGATGACAATCACTTTGTCAACATACCGTCTACATTTAACTACACTGTTTGGTATGTGGATGCATCAGGTCAGGACAAGTCTGTTTCTGTTGTTGCTAGCTATGATGAGCAGGCAAGATGGAGCGCTATCCGATCAATAGATGACATGAGATATGTTATTAGAGTGGATAAAGGTTCAGCAATAAAATGAGAGTATCAGTATACAGACCAGCCGTATTTAATGACGAGGGGGAGCAACTAGACCCTGAAGGATGGGATGACCTTACCTTTATCGAGTGGGGCATTACTCCTGTGTCTAAGCAAGATTCAAACGGAGAGTGGAGGTATCACTCGCAAACAATAGCCCTATGTAAAGATGCAAAGGGAAAGGTCTTTCTAGTAGACCCAGAGTTCATTACTTTCGTAAGTAAACAATGGCCTTAGGCTTTGTTTTAAAGATAACGCCAAGCAAGAAGGTTGCAAAAAGGCGAATTGAATGACAGTCGATCTTGGTCGAGATACGGACCTGACAGCGTGGAAAGACACGCACAATTTAAGATGACCCTTTACAGAAGACAGGTTAGCACTGTTGAAAGGAACCTTGGCTTATAGGAGTAATTACCTTAATAAGCTAGAAAATGTCCCAAGGTACGCTGTGATGGACCCTGCTCTACGGTGCACTCGTAACAGGTAGACAGTAAACTATGTCTAGTCAAATCCAAAACCATGGTGAGCATGGAAAGGGTTGTCTTTTTTTAGTCAGGTGGCGAAAGGATTGGGGTGTCCCCAGTCGTGGTAGACGCTAATTGAAATGTACGTTATAGAACACGATGGATACCAGCTAAGTAGTGTCTTATGCCTTCGGGTACTGGGTCTTAATAACGTTGATTGCAGTAATGCAAGTATGGTGTTCTTACCTGTTCAAATCAGGTCCTGACTACAATGAGTAAGAGATACTCAGAGTCTTTGATTCAAGACTTAAACAATGAATCCGCAGAAAGTCTACGGCGCGAGTGAGACTTCATGGGAATAAAGGAGAGCAACATACCTCCTCCCAGTAATGTTGACTGTTTTAATGAGGGATGCCTCGCAGGTTTTTGGAACAGTATAAAAAACCGAAATAACTACTCACCTGTAATCTCAGGGTGGGGAAATTTAGCCACCTTAGCTCAATTGGTAGAGCTACTGATTTGTACTCAGTCGGTTGTGGGTTCGACTCCTACAGGTGGCTCAATAAAAAAGCCCCAACATCTAGTGAAGGGGCTTAATTAATCTCACCAATACCTATTAGGTATTTGCAGCTGTAGCTACAGCAGCTTGGTTGATAGTAACTTGGTAATCAGTAGTGCTACCAGAAGCTTTAGTGTCGAACAAATAGATTGTTGACAAAGCAGTAGCGATACCTTTAGTTTCAGCAGTTACTTCTTTGATTTGAGATACAGGGATAGCAATGGTAAATGATGTTTTAGCAATACCATTCTTTCCTACAGCGATTACAGTGATTAAATTTGCCATGATACAAAGATAGACATACAATAGTCAGGTTGTTGGAAATTTATTAAAATATATCTTACTATGCAAGATATTATTAGTATCTTTGCTGATTATGGCAAACTTGAGACAATTAAATCTTAAAAACTACGTTGATATTCAGCCTCTTACAGTTTTTAACGACGAACAAATAAAAAGGATAGCAGTATCTAGAAGTCTAACTGAGGCTGAAGTTAAGAAAGTTCTAGCCTATAACATCATAACCTTTCCACAGCTATCATTGATAACTGGCGTTTCAGAAGGTCAACTAAGAAACGCATCTGTGCCGTCTATTAAACGCAATGGCGTTGCTTCTTGTTGGTTTACATTGTGTAACCCTTTCCCTGATGAGAAGAAAGGTAAGCTATTTATATTGATCAATGATAAGTGCGTTGAGTATATAAAGAAGTATACTAACGTGTAAGGCTCCATCCCTTGTATCTGAAGGTCCAAGTATCGTGCTTTCGCCCTTCATTTAAAACAGAGTGTATCAAACTTTTGCTAACGCCAATGTGTTTAGCGCAATCTTCCTGCCTTCTAAACTCCATTATTTCGTTAGTAATTAAATTTCCACAAAT
>OGVJ01000031.1_pt1 | contig 14020 bp, 22 predicted proteins | sample 1575741 | NCBI WGS metagenome assembly OGVJ01 (sample SAMN07581528, study PRJEB24739) | freshwater metagenome | place: Singapore | collected 2015-01 | reverse complement strand
CTAATAAGAATTACATAGGCAACGGCAAAACCATTTGGGGATCAGGGCAACCAAAGAAGGTGCAGGAAGCACCAAGACCACAAGCCGTTCCAAAGTTTGATGACAATGACGATACTTTACCATTTTAAGCGATGAAAATAAAAAAGATGAGTGTTTACCATCAGGTAGCGGAGAACTTGAATAAACGGGGCATTCTGCCCCACTCCGCAAGACAATGGAGTGTACCTTTAATTCAGCAAGTTGTATATGGAAAGATTAAATACGAAGAAGTTTCCAAGGAACTCAAAAAAGTTATGGAAGCGGAACAACGAAGAGCATCGAAGGAGATTGGTGCAAATTAGTTATGACCTTACATTTTTTGGAATGGTAGGGGTTTTATTAAGTTGGTTGTTTTTAGTTATTTGGAATTTACTTAAAATGTAATGTATGGAAACTAAACAAACGGCAGTAGATTGGTTCATTGAGCAACTTGAAAAAAAAGGAAATGCCTTTGAAAATGTAAATATTCGTAATGTTTATATAGAAATAGATACAAGCGAATACCTTGGATTAATGAAAGAAGCCAAACAAAAAGAAAGAAAACAAATGATTGCTTTTGCCATGAATCTTACTACCATTGACCTAAGCAAAACCGGCAGGGATATACTAATGGATGAGGCGCAGCAACTTTATAAAAACTTATATGGAAAATAAACTAACTTTTAACGAATGGCAAGAGCATTTGACCAATGAATTGAACAAGGCATATATTAAACTAAAACTTAAACGAGATGGAAAACGCAAAGCAATACGACCAAGCAAATCCGCAAATATGGTCGGAGTTTCAAAAGTACGCATTTGAACTAATTAATGCAGGAAATAAAAAGATTGGTGCAAAGCAAATTTTCGAAAGGATCAGATGGGATTCAATGATTGTTCGAGGCCAAAATAAGTTTAAAGTAAACAACAATTTTAGCCCATATTATGCCCGAAAATTCGAAGAGGTATTCCCGATTTACAAAGGAATTTTTTCAATGCGAGAGATTAAAATGAAATAATTTGTATATTTAACCAAGTTTTTGAGAGGGTAGGAGTTCTCAAAAACTTTCATAAGTCAAAAATGGCCGTGCGGAACTCCTACTCCAATCGGCCTTTTTGTTTTTTAAATGGAAAAAGAAGCATTTTATTTCCCACATTTTTGTAATGCCAGGCATGACCGAAAAATCAGAAGGTTGAGAAAAGAACTTGGCCTTGAAGGCTATGGAATTTATTTTATGTTATTAGAAACACTTAGGGAACAACACGACTTAATGTATCCCATGGATGACGTTGATTTGTTAGCGGAAGAGTTTGGCACATCCGAGCAAAAATTAAGAACAACAATTTGTAACTACGATTTGTTTGATATTGACGAATCAAATAAGTTTTTTAGCCCAAGGCTTATTATTTACTTAGAACCTTATTTTAGGATGAAAGAACAACGAATGTTGGCAGGCCGTGCATCAGCCGAGAAACGAAAGTTGAACATCCGTTCAACGGCCGTTGAACAAAGTAAAGTAAAGGAAAGTAAAGTAAATGAAAGTAAAGAAAAAGAAAGTAATAATATTGCTGAACGCAAAACGCATTTTTTTGAATTAGTGAATAGTTATTCAGATTTATTAGGAAATGAATTTGACAATTTTTTTAATTATTGGGCCGAACCCTCAAAATCAGGAAAGATGCGATTTGAAGCCGAAAAGTTTTTTGATGTTCAAAGAAGGATAAATACTTGGATGCAAAGAGCAAATCCAAAAAAAAATAATACATTTGAAATGTCAAAAACGGAAAGCGTTTTTAGAACTATAAACCAAGCAAAAGAAGAACTACTTAACGATTTAGCAAATGGAAATTCAACTATTTTCGAGAAATTTTAGTAAAGCGGAGGCCGAAATAGTGGCAGCGCAAAAGGCAAAACAAATCAAAACTTTTGAGGAAGGGGAACTAATTAGCCTTGCGGCCAATATCCTTTTGGTTGCAAAAGTAAGGCTTGGCTACAAGTGTCAGGATTCAAACGAGGAAAAGGCTTTAATTTCCTTCATTGCTTCCGATTTGAACGACTATCAAGGCTTAACCGAGGCAGAGATACTATTGGCGGTCAAACGTGGCTGTAATGGGGAATACGACGGCCAAAAAGTTTTCTTTTCAATTTCGGCTTTTAACCAATGGATTAAAAGATTTATTGAGCAAAAGAACGAGGTGATGAAGGAAGTGGCAAAAAAGGTCAAAGAAGAGCCAAAACCCGTGCCAACATTGGAGGAACAAAAGGATCAAATGATAACTATTTTTAATAATTACGTGGACATTTTAGAGGCCGAAAGGCAAAAAGGCAAAGAATATTCATGGCCATTTGGTGGGCTTTCTTTTCTATACGACCAAATGAAAAATTTTAAAATGGTTTTCCTAAGCAAGGAAGAAATGGACGAGATAAAAACGCAGGTGTTTAAAAGCCGTTTGCCCGATGAGGAAAAACTAACTATGTGCAAAGCGGAGGCATTTAAAAGAATGGTTGCCATGGCTCACGAGTTTGGCTCAAAGTTTAACCAGGAAGGCAAAATCGAATCGATATGAGAAGCCAAGAGGAACATTTGATTCAGAAAAGTATCGTTAAGTATTTGGACTGGCTTAACATTAATTACTTTGCAATACCAAACGGAGGTGCAAGGCACCTAATGATTGCCAAGAAGTTAAAGGCCGAGGGAGTAAAAAGAGGCGTTGCCGATTTGTTTATCTACCAGGCGAGCAAAGAATACCATGGGCTGTTTATCGAAGTCAAGACGGCTAAGGGAACGCAAAGCCCATATCAAAAGGACTTTCAAAAATTGGCACAACTTGCAGGATACAAATACGAACTTGTTCGATCCTTAGATGACACAATAAACGTTTTGAAAAATTATGGCATTATCTGAAAACCAACAAAAAGCCATTGATTGGATTGACGAACAATTGGCAAAGCCCGATTTTACCTTTACGATTAAGACGGGGGTTTATCTTAGCGTTCATCATTTTTTGAAGGTGCAAAGGGAAAGAATTTTAAATTCCGCAGGCAAGGAGCAGGCGGCTGCATATTACCGAACTAAAAAAATAAAGGACGAACTATGACACCGAAAGAAAAAGCAGAACAATTAGCATTCTATTATTGGGATTTAAATTATCACTGGAATGGAGTTACCACGCATGCTTGGGCAAAAGAATGTGCATTAATTGCAGTTAATGAAATCATCAGAACATTAAATGAAGACATTAGAGATTTAGATGTTAGAGGTAATGTATTATTGGATTTAATTGAGTATTGGCAAGAAGTTAAACAACAAATAGAAAAACTATGAAACTCGAAGAAAAAGAAGTGTTGGTGGCCTACGCTGGCTTAACCAATGCCCTTATTGATTTGATGGAAAACGATTTCCGCAAGTCAATATTTAACCGAAACACTTTAAAATACCATACGAAGCATTTGCTTGCCGAACTATTAAAATTGACCGACAATATCTACAAAGGTTGCGATGACTATGAGGTTGTAGAGCAACACGTGGAGGCAGGGGAAGCCATGATGAAGTTCTTTGTACTTGGCCTCCGCATGATTGACATGGATTCGGTAAAGAGGCAAGGACTTAACACTCAATTGAATATCTTATTGAAAAATTATGGCGTTGAAATAGATTTTTAATATATTTATAAAAAAAATCCAATGGAATCGGTAAACCATCCAAAACATTACCAAGGTAAATCCATCGAAGCAATCCAGGTAATTGACGAGTTTAAACTAAGTTTCTGCCTGGGCAATGTTATTAAGTACATCCTACGGGCCAAATCTAAGGGCAATTATTTGCAGGATCTTCAAAAAGCGAAATGGTATTTAGAACACGAGATAAATCAGCACCTACCTATTGAGGTAGAACTGCCATTGGTAAGCGAAGACACGATAGAAAGCAATTTCAAAGAAGAATACCATGGATAGATTAAAGGAATTTTCCATTATTTACGCATCACTTTTGGCCATATTTTGCATCGTAATGTTTTATGCTTCCAATAGAAAAGGCAAATAGCATCCTAAGGAATGCAAGGTATTTTTCTAAATCCAAGCAAATGGATTTTGAATTGGCATATTACGTGGTGCAGGTGGCCTACGACTATGCAAAGAAAATGGATGACAAAGCCTATTGGCTTGAAGTAAAGTGGGCGATTGATAAAATAAAGAATGCAGACAATTGAGGAAATTTATGCGATGCATAAGCATTGGGTTTCGATTGTCCGTAAATTCGGAGAATATCAGTACGCAGAAGATATAGTTCAGGAGGCATATTTGAAGATTTTAAGTTCAAGAAAGGATATAAATTACGCCTACTTTTATTTAGTGCTTAGAAGCCTAACGATGAACCTACACAAAGCCAAAGTCGTTAAGGTAGAGATAACAAATGAAACAGACTTGGCCGAGGAAGAGGAAGTAAACATTGAGGAATTAGCCCAACCGATTTTGGACTTTATAAAAACTTGGGACGATTATGACCGATTGATGTTTATGATTTGGGTAAACAAAGGAATTTCAATGCGGAAGATGTCAAGAGAATCGGGTATTCCGTTTATGAGTATTTACAACACGATTAAAAACTGCAAACAAAAAATAAAATTATGGCAAGAAAAGCAAAAGGACTTGGCGACACGATAGAGCAAATCACGGAAGCCACGGGAATCAAAGCAGCGGTAGAATTATTCAGTAAAGCAACGGGATTGGATTGCGGATGCGATGCAAGAAAGGAGAAACTAAATGAATTGTTTCCATATAAGAAAACCCAATGTTTGAATGAAAAGGATTACAATTATCTAAAAAATTTTTTCGATACACCTAAAAATGAACTAAGCATCCAAGAACAACTTGAACTTGGCGAGGTTTATATGAATGTATTTGGTGTAAACTTGCAAATGAGTAGCTGCGCAAGTTGTTGGAGGGATTACATTAGTCAATTAAAACGGATTTACGATTTGTATTAAGTGCGATAAAATGCACATTAAATCGAATTTATGCCGAATAAGTTGGTAAAATTCAACATAAAGTGCTTTATAAGTCACAATTATTTGCAAAATTGTGACATTAATAACTAGTTATTAGTCAGGTGGCGGAATGGGAGACGCTCCGGGGAATGGACACCGGTTAGAAACCATGTTGCAGGTTCGAATCCTGCCCTGACTAAATTGCTTCCTTAGCTCAATAGGTAGAGCAACACACTTGTAATGTGAAGGTTGCGGGTTCGATTCCTGCAGGAAGCTCAAAATTTATATGTATGCCAATTTACAAGTGCTCAAACGGAAAATATCGCATAGGCGAAGGAAAATGTATTTATGATACCAAGGAGAAAGCCACGGAAGTTTGGCAGGCCATTATTGCTTCGGGTGAATATGCCATGGCCGCTGAAAAGGTTTCCTTTGATTTTGACGATACATTAACAACGGAACGAGGACAGAACCTTGCCAAGAAATTTATAGAGCAAGGAAAGGCTGTTTATATCATAACAAGAAGGCAGGACACGGATAGCAAGGAAGTGTATGCTATGGCCGATAAACTTGGCATTGAAAGAACGAAGGTTTATTTTACAAACGGAAAATTAAAATGGCAAATGGTTAAGCAATTGGGAATAGACATTCACTACGATAACAACCAAAACGAGATTGACAATATAGAGCAAAAGACCAAGGCCGTAGGAATCAAGTTTTGAAAAAGCATACCAAAATTTATTTGGATTACTTTGGATTCTATGAAACGGATTTTATCCCTTGCGAGATATGCGGAAAGCAAGCGCAAGACATCCATCACATAAATGCCCGAGGTATGGGAGGAAGTAAGTCAAAGGATACTATTGAAAACCTTATGGCCCTATGCAGGCAAGACCATATAGAGTGGGGAGATAAAAAACAATTTAAAGAAGAACTTCAACAAATACACGATGAATATATCAGTCGTAAAAATCGGAAGCGTTAAGTCAAACCCGAACAATCCAAGGATCATCAAAGATGACAAATTTAAGAAACTTGTAAAATCCATTCAGGAGTTTCCAGAAATGCTAAAACTTCGGCCAATTGTGGTAAACGAAGACATGGTGGTTCTTGGTGGCAATATGAGATTAAAGGCTTGCAAAGAAGCAGGGCTGAAAGAAGTGCCAATTATCAAAGCATCGGATTTAACTGAAGACCAACAAAGGCAGTTTATTATTAAAGACAACGTAGGTTTTGGCGAATGGGACTGGGATATGCTTGCTAATGAATGGGATGAACATGAACTAAACGAATGGGGCTTAGATGTTCCAGTATTTGATGTAAACGATTTAGGCGAAGCGGAGGAAGACAATTACGAGATGCCCGATGAAATACAAACGGATATTGTATTGGGTGATTTAATTGAAATAGGAGAACATCGCTTGCTTTGTGGGGATTCAACAGATAGCGACCAAGTGGCAAAGTTGATGAATCAAAAATTTTGGGATTTAGTTGCAACTTCTCCACCATACAACCAAGGAAATTCATGTGGTAATTTATTACATACAAAAGGAATAGGTACTGGGAAAAAAGATGTTAAACTTTATAACGATAAAAATCAAGATAATAGAACATCAGAAGAATATTTTGAATTCTGCATATCAATATTAAATACTGCATTTTTGTTCAATAATAAAGAATCCCATACAATTTGCTGGAATGTTGCTTATAATGCAAAAAGTAGAGATGATTACGGAAAAATTGTTTTTAGTGATTTAAATCCATTTAGAGTTAAAGAAACTATTATTTGGGATAAAACACATTCAATTAATTTACCACAAATTGGTATTTATAGTAGAAGATGTGAATTTGTTTTTGTAATGTCTGCAAATGATGAATATAGAACTTCACAAACTTATAACGATTGTAGATGGAATTATTGGCAGGTGAAAAGTGCAGGTTCACAAATAACTGGCGAATCGGTAGAACATAGGGCAGCATTTCCAATTGAATTTGCATCTAAAATGATTAATGATTTTTCATTAAAAAATGATTTAATATATGAACCATTTTGTGGATCAGGAACTACGATGGTTGCATCCCATCAACTTAATCGAAAATGCTATGGCATGGAACTTGACCCAAAATACTGCCAAGTAATTGTGGATAGAATGCGCAAACTTAATCCATCATTAACAATTAAACGAAACGGAGAAATATGGAATACGACAGAGTAAAAATATTACAACAAGCAAAGGAGGCAATTGAAAAGCATAAATTGTTTTTTATTGATGATATTATTGCTTATTTGCCAATTAGTCGAGGTACTTTTTACAATTGGGGCTTTGATAAATTGGACGAGCTAAAAGAATTGCTAACAAAAAACCGAGTGGAATTGAAGGTATCCATGCGGTCAAAGTGGTACAAATCAAATAGCCCTGCCTTGCAAATGGCATTAATGAAATTGATTGCATCGGATGAGGAATTGCGTAAATTAGCGATGAATTATCAGGATGTTACAAGTGGAGGCGAAAGGATAGATTTCAATATCCACGATGTTTTAAAATTCAATGATAACACTAAACCCGAAATGGAAGGCCCTTTGGAATAATACTCGTTACTTTATCATAACGGGAGGCCGTGGCAGTTCCAAATCCTTTGCGGTTGGTACATTTGCTTCGATGCTTGCCTTTGAGGCTGAACAAAAGGTGTTATTTACGAGGCAGACGATGACTTCGGCTCACTTGTCAATTATTCCCGAGTTTAAGGAAAAGATTGAATTGATGGGGCTTGATGACAAGTTTGAAATTCTTAAAACTGAAATAACCAATAGCCTTTCTAAAAGCCAAATTTTATTTAGGGGAATAAAGACATCAAGCGGGGATCAAACGGCCAACCTTAAATCCTTGCAGGGCGTTACGTGTTGGATAGTAGACGAAGCCGAGGAACTATCGGACGAATCAACATTTGATAAAATAAACCTATCTATCCGAAGCCCGAAGGCACAAAATAGAATCATTCTAATTTTAAACCCTGCAACCAAGGAACATTGGATTTATAAGCGGTTCTTTGAAGGTATGGGGGTAGAGCCTGGATTCAACGGCATTAAAGGCGATGTTACCTACATTCATACGACCTATCAGGATAACATTGAAAACTTGCCAAAATCCTTCTTGGATGAAATTGAAAGGATTAAAGAAACAAATCCAAACAAATTTAAGCATACGATTGAGGGAGGATGGCTTGAAAAACAAGAGGGCGTAGTATTTACGAATTGGAAGTTTGGCAAATTTAACCCCGATGGGTTGCAGGAATCGTTTGGAATGGACTTTGGTTTTGCAGTAGACCCCGATGCTCTGGTAAGAGTGGCGATTGATAAAACCAAGCGAATAATTTACGTTAAGCAAGAGATATATCAGAAGGGAATAAAAACACATGAGTTAGCCAAATTAATGAAAGGCATTGTAAATGATGGCCTAGTAATTGCAGATTCGGCAGAACCCCGATTGATTGAGGATTTAAGGTATGCAGGTATCAACATTGAGGGAGTTAAAAAAGGAACGATTGAAAGTGGTATTGTTCGGATGCAGGATTATTTGATTCTGGTGGATGAGCAAAGCCAAGACATAGCCAAGGAACTAAACAATTTTGTTTATTTAAACAAAGCAAGTAAATTGTATGTGGACGATTGGAATCACTCAATAGATGCCATTCGCTACAATGTTACTTTTCACTTAGACAACCCCAACAAAGGGGATTATTTTATCCATTAGCCTTATGAATGCACAAGAAAAAGCGGCAGAATTAATCTATGCCTTTGAATGTTCCGACATCTACGATTCTAAATCCTTAGCCATCCGATGCGTGGATGAGATTCTCAAAGTGATTGATTTCAATTACGATTATTGGATGAAGGTCAAAGAAGAGATACAAAATTTCTAATTTCAGGTTTATAAACTATGAAGGTAAAAGTTACCATTCCAACAAGCCTTTCGGAAATTAAGTTGAGCCAATATCAGCGATTTGTTAAGATAATGGCCGACAATGAAGAGGGGGAATTTTTGTCTTTGAAAATGATTGAGATTTTCTGCAATGTTGGCCTGGATGTGGCCAATGGCATGAAGCGGAAAGATTTGAACGAAGCGGTTTCAATCATTAGCGAATTGTTTACAAAAGTTCCTGCGCTTGTTAAGCAGTTTGAAATGGATGGAAAGAAGTTTGGGTTTATTCCAAACCTTGACGAAATGAGCCAAGGGGAATATATTGACTTGGACACCTATTCGACCATCGAGAACTGGCAAGAAATGCACCGAGTAATGGCGATTTTATATCGGCCCATTATTCAGCAATCAAAAGAAAAGTATTTGATTGAGCCTTATGAAACAAGCAGCAAATATGCAGAGGCCATGAAAGACTTGCCCTTGGATATTGCTTTGAGTGCGGTGGTTTTTTTTTATCGTTTAGGGAACGATTGCTTGATAAGTACGATGGATTATTTGGCGGAGAACCAAGCGAATTTTCAGATTCAGCCCAATTCGGAAAGCGATGGGGATGGTATCCAAGTATCTACGGCCTTGCTCAGGGAGATGTTAGGCGATTTAATGAAGTTACAAAACTTCCGCTTCATCAATGTTTAACTTATTTGATGTTTGAGAAGCAGAAAAATGAATTAGAAGCAAAAATGCTAAAACAATGACGGGATATTATTACGCTATTTCAAAACTTAAAACAATGCTTGAAGAGGATGGGTTTGTTAATACCATCACAACGGGCGATTTGTTTGATGTTGATTTAAGCAAGCAAACCATCTATCCTTTAACGCATATTATTGGGAATAGTGCCACGATTGGCGATCAAATTGTTAACTACAATATCAGTTTGATTTTTATGGATATTGTGGACATTAGCAAGCAACCTAATTTGAATCAATTCGATAAAAACGATAACCAATTAGATGTTTTAAACACCCAATTATCAGTTGCCAATAGATTGGTGCAAAAGATACAACGTGGGACACATGAATACAATTTGGAGATTGTTGGCGATGTTACCTGCGAGCCTTTCACGGATCGGTTCGAAAACAAGGTTGCAGGATGGACAATAACTTTTGATTTAGCCGTTTCTAACGAAATGACAATATGTTAGAATTAAAAAATACGCTTGAAGTTGCGGAACGTTTTAAAAAGTACGTTATTCAGCAAGCAAGAGCCAACCTAAGCAAAGGTAGGAATAATGTTACAAGGGGGCTTTACAATTCCCTTAAAGGGGAAACAATCGTTGAAAAAAACTATGCGATTGTAGGGTTTAAAATGGATGCCTACGGGCAATATTTGGACGAGGGCGTTAAAGGTGCATTTCCTGGGCTTATAAAGAACGGAAAGCAAAAAGCCCCCAATAGTAGGTTTAAATTTACCAACAAAAAGCCACCCGTAGAGCCATTGATAAAATGGGCCAAGGCAAGGAATATCAGGCTAAGAAACGAGGATGGCACATATAAAAAGGGAAGTTATCGTTCAATTGGTTTCATGTTGCAGAAAAGCATCCATGCCCAAGGAATTAAGCCTACCTTATTTTTTACAAAGCCATATGAAGCGGCTTTAAAAAAGTTTGTAGAAAAAGAAATGGAAGACGGATTCATTTCAGATATTGATGTGATTGTAGATATTAATTTAAAATGAACGTAATAAATTCAAGAAGCCCGTATTTTATTGAAGTTAGTGGGAATCAAACGACTTCGATTCAGCTTTATATTTGGAACGGGAATACCGAGCCTGGAAGCCCAACATATACTTTCACGAAGCCAGCCCCTACGCCATCACAGCCTAATATGGCTTATGATATTTCACCATACCTAAACGAATACATTGACAACATCAATCCCGTTTATGAGGCTGCACCTGCAACCGAAAGCAGTTCATCCTTTTGCCAATTCAAAGTAGTTCCTTATTCAAACGGGCAGAATAGAACGATTAATTTTCAAACAAGAGTAACGGCAGACGGGGGAACGTTTGAATCCATCAATTGCGTAGGTAGGTTATTAGAGGATTTTATTTTTGGTGTTGCCGTTGAGGGATGGAATAGCTATTCAGGCGGTTACAATCAAGTGAGAACACCAGATGTATTGGCCTTAAATTCAACGGCATTGGTTCATACATACCAAGAGCAAACGGATAAAACGTATCTAAATCTTTTGGTAAATTATTCAGGATCTACATTAGTAGCTGAATATGTTCATAGTGGCACAACCTACACAAATACAATTCTTGCTTCATCTGTTCCAAGTGGGGTTTACAATATGAAAATTCCGTTTAAATTGTCAAACTTTACGACAAGTAACATCCTGCGGATTAAAAATAACGGAAGCACGCTTTACACGTTTAATGTTCAGCCCGTATGCGAGCCAAAATATAGCCCCGTAGTTTGTTCTTTTGTGAACAGATATGGCGGTTGGAGTTTCCTGACATTTTACAAAGCCAGGGTTGATAGTCTTAATGTAGAAAGCGAGCAACATAAGTTTTTGCCCGATTCGGTAAACTATAACACCAAGCGTGGCGAGTTTAAAACTTTTAACATTAATGGCAAAAAGAATGTAGTTTTAAATACGGGCTTTGTTGATGAAAACTACATGGAAATGATTGAAGACTTAATGGTTTCAACAAAAGTGCTTCTTGATAATATTCCCGTGCTTGTTAATACCAAATCAACGGAATTGAAAACGGGACTAAGGGATAAAAACATAAATTACCAAGTTGAATTCCAATATAGTTTTGACACCATAAATAATGTAGTGTAATGGTTGAAGTTGGTTTATTTATTATTGATGGCACGGCCAAGCGTATTGAATTGTTTAAGGATGAGGAAATAAGTATTACGTCTTCTATTCAAAATATTAGCGACATAAATAAGGTTTTTACCGACTTTTCGCAAAGTTTTACCATACCTGCATCAGATACAAATAACGCTATTTTTAAACATTGGTACGAAAATGCAAATGACTTTGGATTTGATGCAAGAACCCGTAAAGATGCCTACATTGAATTAGGTACTATCCCATTTCGTAGAGGGAAGATTCAGTTAGAAAAAGCCATGTTAAAAAATGGCAAAATCTATTCCTACCAAATTAGTTTTATCGGTTCGCTTGTAACGCTTAAAGATAAATTCAACGATAGGTACTTAAGGGATTTTGATTTTTCATCTTACGACTTTACATATAGTGGCACGGAGGTAAAAAATAGAATTACGGGTGGTGTAAATAATGATATTAAATTTCCATTAATATCTTCTTGGAATGTATGGCAATGGGGAACAAACGGAAGCACACGCGAGAATTGGGATATTAATAAAACAGCTCATCCAATAACCTATACAGATTTATTCCCAGCGTTGAGGGTTTCAAAGATATTTGACATCTTAGCGGCGCAGATGGGCGTAACGTTTAACGGATCGTTTCTTGCATCGGATAGATTTAAAAGGGCATTCTTATGGCTAAAAAATACGGATTACTTTCAAAGAAAATCCACGCCAAATAAAATAAATTTTACAAGCACATCGTCTACAACGGGTGACCAAGGCATATTTAATGTAAGTACGGACACGTTTAGTTTCACTAAGCCCGTAGCCCCAAACTTTGTATCGCAATCTTATTTAAATATAAGATTTACAACGGCAGGGGAAGAATTTACGATTTATACCTACAAAGATGGCATTGAGTTGAATCAACAAACCTATGCCACGGAAACAACGATGATGACCATCCCGATTCCTTTGGACGATTCGGGGCAATATACATTTTATATTTCATCTTTTAATCCCGTTACTTTTGGAGGTACGGGAGTGGAAACAACCTACTTCTTTGAGGCAAGAACGGGTTCAAATGTGGTTTATCAGAATGTGACTGCAACGGCAAACACCACACAGACAACATTATCGACTTTGTCCGTAGGTTCCTATATGCCTAACATCAAGGCGCAGGACTTCTTTGCAGGAATTTTAAAGATGTTTAATTTGACTTGTTATGCCACGGCCGACAATGTTTATCAGATTGAGCAATTGGATGTGTGGTACGATGCAGGACGAATACTTGATGTGGATCAGTACGTTATCAAAGACGAGATTTCACTTGAAAAAGTAGAGACATATCAAGCGATAAATTTTAAATACAAGGAAAGCCAAAACTTATTGGCAACCGAGTACCTAAGTAGGTCAAGCACTCCATACGGAGATTTAAAATATGAAACGGGTGCAGAAGGCGAGGAATTTAATGTAGAACTTCCGTTTGAAAATTTGCTTTTCAATAAGATTGATACTAATATCCAAGTAAGTTATGTTATTAAAAGCGATTTTAGTACCTATATTCCCGAACCCGTAGTATTGTACGATTATGGGACAATTCAGACAACGGGCAATTTTCATTTTAATGACGGAAATTCTACTACGGCTTTAACTTCATTAAATGTATTTGGCCAGGATGCTTTGATTAGCGGGACTAAGTATTCGTTAAATTGGGGTGCTGAACAATCAACTTTTACCGAACAAATCGAGCAAAACTCACTATTTAGGAATTATTACCTAAATTATCTTTCTAACTTGTTTACAAGCAAGGCGAGAAAAGTAAGGCTTCAAATGAAATTGCCGCCAAGTTTGCTTAATTCGTTGGCATTAAATGATAGATTGGTAATTAGGGAGAAGCGGTACATTATAAATTCATTCACGACCAACCTAACAAATGGCGTTAGTGATTTTGAACTTATAAACGATTTCCGAGTACCAAACCAAGTACCAGAGCCAATCGTGCCTTATGCTTTCCAAGTGACAAATAGTAATAGCACATCTTCTAACGATGCTTGTGCTTTGACTTCGTATCCATTGACTATCTATGGAAGCAATTCGGTATTTGAAAACAATGCGGTCTTCTATTCAAATAGTTCATTGAATGACCTAAACGCAAGGTTTAATGGTGGAGGCTATTATTTCAAAAATGCCGTAGGGAAATACGTGGTTATTGATGCCAATGGAAACAAAGCTTCATCAGGTACTT
>OGVJ01000030.1_pt1 | contig 14224 bp, 28 predicted proteins | sample 1575741 | NCBI WGS metagenome assembly OGVJ01 (sample SAMN07581528, study PRJEB24739) | freshwater metagenome | place: Singapore | collected 2015-01 | reverse complement strand
GTTTCCCAGTCACGATAGCTGCGTGAGTTCGATCTCAGCGCCACAGAGGGCCTCGCGGGCCAGAGAGAAGGCCAACTTCTCGGCCTCCGTGAGTTTGACTGCGTTGCGTTGCATAGTGCTTTCGTTACTGGTTTTGGTTTTCTGCGCCTCGGGGAACGCCCCCGAGGTGAGATCAATTTAGCAGATTGGGCCTTTTCTACAAGGTTTCTTTTCTTGTTTCTTTTAGCTTTAACTCGGGCCTTTTAACCCTACATAAACCACAATAGCTAAATCAATAACACGCCCCACTAGCCGCCCACTATATTATTGAGTTATTATTTGTTATTATTATGTTATTATTATTCGATCATTTATTATTATTCTGACAAGTGATAAATAAACCAGAGTATTATTAACAAAAGAATTATTGATATTACCATAAAGTGAAATCCTTTTACTAATAAAAGAAAAGAGCCGGGAGTTGTTACGCTCCCGGCTTTGTTGTTTAGTTGTTTACTAGTTCCAGCGGAGTTGTCACCCGCTTGAGCCTGTCAGGATTCCGGCCTAGTTCCATCGCCCAGCCGGTAAACTCAGCGTTTACCGTGTCCGAGTATTGGAACCGTTCACGTTTCAAAACGTGAGTGAAAAACTCCGTTCCGGCGTTCCAGAGGTTGTAAACGGTGCGTTCCTCATCCTCTTTCCGGCGCGGCGCGTTCCAGAATCCAAGGATTCCATCCCGAGTTGATCCCGAGATGATTCCTTCCTCCTGAGCGTGACTCAGGATATGCGATCCCTGAGCCTGAGTGATGGGGAGGACTAGGAGATCCAAGTCACTCGCCCAATTCTCGAAACGCTCCAGCATGGTCCCGAGACCGCCGACGATACGGTCAACGTTCAGGCGAGACGTATGCTTCCCCTGAAGCATGATCCCTTTCTCTGACCGCACCGCACCGTTCAGACAGGCGAGACGCTCAATAGTGTCCACAAGTGACACTTTCCAAGAACCATCGTAAGAGTTGCGCGCCGTGACCTTGAAGGCCATTTCATCGCCCACTTTCTTGACCTTAATGGTCCGGTTCTTGAAAACCCATTGGGCTTGACACCGCGCACCGTGATCCATCACGGCGATTTCACGTTCAAACCCAGACAGGTCCGCTTTGCGGAACCCGGCTTCGATTTGTTCGATGAAATCACTGTTCTGGAGCAAGCCGTAGCGTTCACCCGCAACCCCGAGAACTCGGGGGAATCCCTCATCCCGGCGCACCGTTCCGAAAAACCCGGAATCGTGACCATCAATGGTCAGAGATTCCAGAGTGACCGGGAACGCGTAGTTGCTGGAGTGGGGGACAGTTTGACGAGCCATAGTTGATTGCTCTTTTCAATCCGTTCACCGATAGGACAATCCCAACCCGGCACTCCACGAAGTGGAACCGGGATCAGCTAACGGGATGTCAAAGAACGAGATCAAGTTAGCATGGATTCCTGATTTGTGAAGTCTTTTTTTTAGGTAACTAAGTGAGCCATTTTAAGTAACCAAGAAAGCCCTGCCCCGAAACTCTGCCTGCCCCCGCCCCCCTGTGCCTGCGCTATATTATTTCGGTATTATTTATTATTATTTCATTATTATTTATTATTCTGTCATTATTTATTATTCTTCATTTATTATTATTTGCTCTGGTGTTATTATTATTTGATTATTTATTATTATTGGACAAAAAAAAGACCGGGGATTTATCGTCCCCGGTCTGTGATTAATTGTTTATTATTGGAACAGAAGCTTCTGCTAATAGATCATTATTCCTTCCCAATCCAAGGATGTGATTTGTCCACCTTGCATTGATTGTTTGGGAATATTGATTGCGCTCCCGGCCCAAAATGTGGGTCGTGTATTCCGTCCCAGCGTTCCACAGGTTAAGCAAAGTCCTGTCTTCGTCTTCCTTGCGCCTTGGGGCATTCCAAAAACCCAGAATGCCGTCCCTGACGCTCCCTGTGATTATTCCGTCTTCCTGTGCGTGGGCAAGGATGTGGCTTCCCTGCGCCTGTGAAACAGGCAGGACCAGCAATTCCAAGTCCCAAGCCCATGCTTCAAACCGTTTCAGCATTGTTTCCAAACCAGCCACGATTACCGAAACGTCTAACTTGCTTGTGTGTTTCTTTGAGAGAAGCAGTCCGTTTTCGGACCGCATTGCCCCATTCAAACAAGCCAAACGCATCACAGAATCGAGCAAGGAAGCTTTCCAAGTCCCGTCGTAACTGTTTCGGGCAGTTATCCGAAACGCCATATCGTCCCCGACTTGCGGGACTTTTATGGTCCGATTCTTAAACGTCCACCGAAACTCAGACCGGGCTCCGTTGTCGTACACGAAAGCTTCCCGTTCAAAGCCAGACAAGCCAGCCTTGGCAATTCCGTCTTCGACTTGTTCGACAAAGGTGGAATTGAGAAGCAATCCGTACCGTTCAGAAGCGGACCCGAAGACCCGGACTCCGGTCTGGTCCCTGCGGACCGTACCAAACAAACCAGAGTCCCTGCCGTCCTGTGTGTGGAGAGGCTCCAAAGCCACAGGGAAGTCGAAGGTGGAGCTGTGGGGAACAGTGTTTCTTGCCATAGTGTGTGTTCCTTTCTATCCGTTTGCCGATAGCACGATGCCAGCCCGCCAGTCCCCAATCGGGGCAGCGGGATCGACTCACGGGATGTCAAAGAACAGAGACAAGATAACCAATCTCTTAAAAAACACAATCTCTTTTTCAGGCTTTTTTCTTACTTGCTTTTCTTTACCTGTTTGGGTATCTTGTATGGCGTTGGGCGGGGCTGGTGGTGGGCCGGGGCTTATTATTAAATCGTTATTATTTATTCCTTATTTATTATTCTTACTTATTATTTGAAGTTCTTCTGTTATTAGATCAAGTGCTAAAGTTAATTCAATCAGGATATCTGCTATTTCGCTATTATTAATAGAACCTAATTTAATGTCTACAGAATCAAGCTTATTGATTATTTCTGAAATATTACTCATACTATTAACAAAGGGGCTTTTTATCCTGACCCCAAGGAATCTTAACTAAATTACCATTCGCCCCGCATAGTCAGCCACGCTTTGAATGCTGCGACCTGCATCCTTTTAAGAGAATGCTTATTCATAACCTCTTCGTCACTCTTGCCGCTTAGTAGATCAGAATAGACTTCTTGTTTGTTTATCTCTTGAACTGGCACTTGAATCAGTTCAGGGGGCGGGGGCAGCTTTTCTGTTTTCTTATGGCTAGTCTTACAGATACCAAAATTGGCAAGAATGACTGCCGGATCATTACTGATACAAATAAGAATCATAGGTGCATGATTGCTTACATAGGTAATTGCAAAAACAATTTGATACCTGTAATGCTGATATGTTGAATCAATAAGCTTCTGGAAGTAGTTAAGGATTGCTTGTTCTTTGTTTGAATATCTGGATTCAATCAGGATATCTGTCGGAATGTTGTCTGAACAACGCCAAGCAAGATTGAAAGTAAACAAATGGGTTTGCCTCGCTTCTGGATTGCTGCAGTAGTCTAAGTTAAAGAAAGTAGGATTACCACAGAAGTCAAACCAAGAGAAAACAGATTCACTATCTGTCCGCAACATAGGCGTTTCGTTAATCTCTTCATTCAGATACTCAAAATTACCTGTATCAGTAAGAGGCTTGGCGTAATTCAATTCGGTTTGGTAACACAAAGTGTTTCGCTCAAAGCAGAAAGCCTTTAGTTGTTTGATTGGATTGCCAAACCATTTACGGAAGTTAAAGTTATCATTAACAAAATGCTCAAACTCCCAAGAATCACCCGGAAGAGAAACAGTTGAGATTGTTTGTTTGTCTTTGGTGGCAGTTTCGTAAACCTTGCAGACCAACTGGCGAAGAGCGTTTTTGACAGGATAGTTCATTTTTTGTTTAGTTAATTGTTGGGTAGGAAGGGAGCGGGGACTGCCCCGCTCCCATTTAGTTATCGTTAGGCAAGTTCCAGAGTCTCGCCATTTAGTTTAACAACATTGAGATTTTCCAAAGCGAATTCCCTAAATTTACCCACAGGGAGATCCTTTCGCAGTTTGTTTTTGGCGATAGTGAGGGGGCGAGACTTAACTGGTTTGTCTTCGATAGTTGGCGGGGTAATTTGCACCTTGCTATGCAGCAAACCGAAGATTTGCAAAGTGTTATCGTTGATGTTTCGCTTAATTCCCTGAACCGTTTTTCCAGACGAATCAGTAACATCTTCGTAAACGTGTTCCTTGGTGTAGTTCTCCTGCGTCCCGTTGAGGGACGCCGTAAAACTGTTTAGCAATTCCTCTGCCGCCTGCTTGTCCAAACCGTTAAGAGCGGCTGACTCAATTTCCAAAGCCAGTTTGCTTTTCTCAAGGCAATTCCTGTATGAAAAACCTAACTGGATTGTGTATCTGGCAACCTCACCCGTGGACTTGCTTTGATAGGTGAATGAGGCGAACCGAGCCAGACCCGCTTGCGAACTAATCTTATCTACGATCATCTTTTCAATGGTTTATCGAGAGGTTAATTCCTGCCGACCCATCTACTTTGCCACAGTTCCTCAGATTTGCAATAAATATTTTCTGCGATTTTGCGGCCCTTTTCTGGGCTTTCCTACCGTGTGCGCGGGGCTGCGCGTGTCTGTGCTTGTCCGCGCTGCCCTTTGTTTGCTTTATTATTATTTCAGTTATTTATTATTATTCGGTTATTATTGTAATGTTATTTATTATTCAGCATTAAGAAAAGAAACACAAATAGCAAAATTATTATCATATTAATCCTTTATTATTTCATCAAAGATCTGATCTCCAATCTTGTTTTCTTTTTCTGTTAGTTTCTTATTATCTACTCTGGAGAAATCAAAAGTAATTGCCTTACTTTTTTTACCTGTTTCGGGGCAAAAAGTGCCTTTTACAGTTATTTGGTATTTTGTTTTATTTACTTCTATTATGGAAATTGTTTGGAATGTACTTATTTTAGAAAGTAATTTCATTTAATTCTCCTGCTTTAATACTGTAATGCCCCAGAGTTCTTTTGCATTCTTAATCAGAAAAGAAACTGCATCATTTACCATTTCTTCTTTAGAAAAGTCTTTGCCATAGCAATGGGTAATTATTCTCTTAAATCCTTTTGGTTGTGCAGTTAGGATTGCGCCATCTAATGAAAAGTTAAATGCTTTTTGCGCGGCTTCTATCTTCTTGCCATAGGCCAAAAGATGATCGTGTTTATCTAGGAAAGCGTATTTCATTCTCTTTTATTATTATAGCCCACAATCAATAAAGAATTGCTTTTTGTCTTTATCTGATATCTTTTTTTCTTTTTCTAATACAGATAAAACAAGTTTCGCGCAAGTCTTTTTGTTTTCCAGATAAGCTATTTCTTCATTTATAGATTTAGAGAATGATTTTAAGAGTTTTTTCATATTGCTTTTTTAGTTAAGAGCGGGGCTTTTTGACCTGACCCCAAGGTTGTTTTGTTATTCTGACTTAAACCGTTTTTCTCGCATTTCCAAGGCATAATCAATTGCCTTTTCCAAATCAGCTACAGAAGAAAACCCAAACAATCCAAGAATTGGAGAATTAAAGCGTTCTGTTTTTGTAGTAAATTCAATATTCCATCCCTTGTAATAGCGTAGTGGAATAGTTAAATCTGCTGTATCAATAAGCATATTCATATCAAATCCAATCTAAAATGTAAATCTTATCTACTTTACCAAAGCGATCTTCTGCTTGTTTGATTGTTTCCTTTTCGTCGTAAGTTCCCCATTCCCAATCCACTCTTACGGATCTAGTTTTATCAACGGTTTCGATCAGGCGGTACTTCCATTGCCCTGATGGGGCTTGGTCTAGTTCCAAAGTTCTCATTGGAAGGCCAGAATGACAGAGAGGAGGCTAAACTTCAAGAGCTTTTTCGGCCCAAAAAGAGCATTGCCCAAAGCAGAATAGTTAACCAAATTATAAACTTATTCCAGAATCCCTTTGTATGCTTTTCGTCTATATGCATATTATTAAGCTTATTATTAATGAAACTGTTATTATTCCTTGATTATTTTATTATTCTACCAATTCATAAACGAACCAAACAATAAATATAAAAATTAACAAAACGCCCATAATTAGAAAAAAATAACTAAACCGAAACAGAGGTTGTGGCCTACCGGGGGCATCCTCTTTCCTGAACTTGTTTCTTAAGCAATTTCCCATCAATAGTTACTTATTCAGCGCAACACTTTTTGCCCTCTTCACTATTGAATCGTTGCTGGTTTAGTTAAAAATTATTTAGTGCTTTTTGTAATTGACGTTTTGAACATTCTTATCCCAGCAAGCACGACAAGATAAACACTTATTGCCCTGATTGCTAGATGGACAAGTAAATCCTGAAGTAGAAACTCCCGAAGTAGTTAAGCCCAAGCGATTAGCCAAGGCAACCGGAGGTTGTCCGTCAATCATGTAAGCAGACAAACGGACATTTAAGTTATCAGGAAAAGATCCGTGTTTCTTTAAGTATTCAGAGACAAAAGAGTATTCCCGAGTGGGCAACCAGAACTTAATCGAAGGAAGATTCTTAGCTACTTGCACAATCTTTTCCAAATGCTCAACGGATTGGATGTCGCCAGAATCATGCCAACGAAAGAAACCGGAACCTTCCGATCCCGATATCGAAACAGTCATTGCCTCAACCCAATCAGGATTGGAAAGAGAATTGAATCGCTTTTCTAAAGCGTTTTTGACATTTGGTGTCGGATAGTAGCCCCGGAAGGCATAGCATTTAGAGCAAATGGAACCAGAAACCGAAACTAGTTTCTTTCCTGTTTTGCAATACTTGGCCGGGGTGGACCAAGAATGGCATGGCATTTTCGACGGGCTGGACAAGCCGCCCACAATTTCTAAAGCAGTCGCAAGAATCACGGGACAAACCTTAGCACACTTCCCCCTCGGCGCAAGATTTATTTTTCAGAATTATTGTCCCCCCAAAAACACCCAGCCATCACCATAATTAATCCACAAACAACTCCTAAACCATTACTTGCAGATATACTACTTATTAAAACTATTGCTCCCATTATTTGAATTACCATTATTTATCCTTATTTGATCAAAATTGCACAAAATTTCTTTATTAAGTCAAAAATCGCGCAAAATTGTTATTTGCTCTATATAGAATAAACTAAGAATTAAAATTAATTGATATAAACCCCGGAGAAAACTTAATAAAAACTGTACCAATATACATTATTAGGTATTATTTTGATTAATATTTGGTAATATTTGGGCTTTTAGTTTTTGTTATTTTGTATTTACCCCGGAGAAAACCTTATAAAAACCCTATAGCAAACAATAAAAGACATACCCTATTACCCCCAAAACAGAACAAAATAAAATATAATTGACTAACATTTTTTTTGATTTTCTCATAATAATTTATTTGTAGAAATTGCAAAAAAGGGCCATTTTATTGGGCTTTTTGTTGATTTTTCGGGGGAATAATTTATTTTTATTAAGTTGTATAAATATATTTGGGGCAGAACCAACCCTAACCAATACTACTCTATAATATCTTATATCTTGTCCTATATTCTCTCTCTTATTTATTCTTATATTTACCCTTATTATTTACTATAGGAGGAAAGAGTAATTATTTGAGAAAAAGCCAACAAAAACGCTGTTTTTCGGTGGCTTCTTAGTCCTCGAAAGTATTAACAAAAACAAGCACAGCAATCACAGCAATAACCCCAGAAATAAACGTCACAATTATCTCAATCATACTTATATTACTAGTTATCCCTATATTTCCCTAATAGAAACAATATTTACCCTTATTTATATCTAAAAAGAAACAAAAAAGAACTAATTCCCAGCCCCGAATTAGCTCTTTTGTCTTTTAAGATACTGTTTTGTTACCAAACAAAGCCTCTTTCTGGTCTTCTGTAATGCGAGTAACTTGTTTGGAATACCAGAGATCCAAATTATGTTTGCTTTCAGAGAGTATTCGCTTGGCTATTCTCAAGTCATTTTCTAATGATTCAGCTTCTGATAATTTGTTCTTTTTCTTAAATTGGGCAATAGTAGATTCAATTCTCATTACATGACTCTCTGAATTAAGAACATCGTCCTCTAAAGACCGTGAGACCATAAAGTCCAACTCTCTATCAAATAAAACAACATACTTATGGTAGGGATGCATCATAAATTAATCAATATATCTGCCTTCCCTGTTCTTCCTTGAATACTCATTAACTAGATTAAAATACTCCTCATTGCGCCTCTTGAGAGCTTCCTCTAGCCGCTCAATTTCGCGCTTTGCGACCTCGCCAGAGCGTTTTGCCACCTCTCGCCATGCCCTGTCAAGCCCCCATCTTGGGTCAGCGTCGGCGGTACAAGCAGACCCGCCAGAGTAGCAGTTTTCTGTCCACTTGTCAAGAATCTGATCTGTAACGTGTTTAATTACCTTATCATTACAGGAAATATTCTCAAGATATTCATTCAAATCTTCTTCTCTAACATTATCAAGAAGATCGTGCAAGTCAAGCTGCAATTTGCCATCTTTATAAGGAATATTCATATTTAACGAAAGAAACAAACTTTCTTGACAACAACAACATTTTCTTTTTCTGTCAACAATGTGTCGCCTACATAGTCGGAAACATAGCAGTCATTGTATCTTACATAGGCTTCTCTTGGAATAAATTGAAGACTTGTTTCGCCAAAATCAATCATCGCCCCCATGTCAGGAGGATTAACTAATCTGGTATTTTCTGGCAGGTTTAGGGCCAGCAGGTCTGCCTTGATGACCTCAAGGTGCGCCAAGTAGGTTTTTATCGTCATATAAAGTAATATTACAGATTAGCTTTAACTTTTGCCCAATACTTTTTAGTTGAATTATTATCTGGACCCTTCAAGCCTCCATTCCAGATTCTTGCTTTAGTTTCAGCGTCCTTGCCATTTGCATACCTCTTCATGTAAGCAATAAAGATCTTCTTTGAATACTCTAAATTATGACAATCTGAATATGTGCCGCCGATTGACTTATCAAAGTCAGTCGCGTCTTTCCAGTTTGCAAAATGAATTTGAAGTGGGCCAATAGCTTTGCCACCATCTCCAAAGATCTTTTTATCAGTTCTGCCACTTGATTCAACTTTATGGATAGCTTTAATCAATTCTGCATCTGTATAGTTCTTTTTAGAGAACCCAAACAACAGAACAGAACAGGCAGCAAACACCAAAGCAATTTTCTTGTTCATACGTTTTTAACAGTCGATAGTTGAATTAGTTAGTCACGTTGCATTGATTTAGACAAGGCTTCTCGGGCCTCCCTGACTTGAGCTAGTTCGCCATTGTAAATGACTTGCCAGTTCTTATCGTGATCAATAAGACGTTTGAGGGCGTTTTCTGCATTGTTAAGAGCAACACGCAGCTTAACGATGTCATCGACAGTAAGCGAAGCAACTTTCATTGGGATTGAATCTAGCAGGGTTTTTCAGCTTTTCAAGCGGTAAATTTCACTTTCTTCAAGATACTTGGCCCCGCTCTTGCTCCAGACTTCGGTCTTGGTCGAATCGTCCACTATGAGCGCAAAAGCGTTGGGCTGCAAGCAAAAAAACGACTCTGCCCTAGAAATTGCATTAGTTAATCCTTTATGACTTTTCTCATAAATAAATAAGTTAATGCAGACGTTTGTCTCTATTTCTAGGATATATGACATTTTTGTTATTCTTTCGGAGTTTGAGCTAAATAAAGTTCTCCCTGAGAAAAATTAAAAACAAAACTATTAATTGTTTTTAAAATAGGTACAATATTTATTCCTACTGTTTTCTTACCATCTCCTGAATAATTATTTACTCTATCAGCAAAACTCCAAAATGCGAGATAATCAGAATCTTCTAATCCCTTGGGATTAACGAACATAAGAAAAGGAACTTTATTATCCAAACAAAATTTCCTAAACTCTTCTACCTTTTCCAGAACCATTGCTTCTGTATCGGGTAGAGTGTCTGTGTCTGTAGATGAACCGTCAATGTGTGAGATCTTCATTTCTTATAATGCACAGAATTTGAGCAGTCACCTTTATGAACAAGATCCCAGCCACGACCATTGTAATGTTCTATGTATTGGCAGTTATCTATTACCTTAATTTTATTGTTGTTGAATCGTATCCATAGTCCGTAACCAATAACACCGGCAATAGCGAGAACAAATATTGATCCCCAAATAAAATCTTCAGAATGTATTCTCACAGTTATTCCATTTCTTGCATCATTTCTAGCGCATAATCATATCCCTCCCAGTTATCAACTCCAGCACCTTGTAAACATTGTAGAAGTTTTTGATCTTGCAACAATGATTCGTATTCTTTTTTAGAGATAGTAACAGTTTCTTCCATATATTTAATGCACTTCCATTTCTACAACATATTCACGGGCAAGATTGTCTAGCGAACATAAATCCATGTTGTTATAATAAGGGCAAGAATAATGTTCTTTTATTACAAAATCGAGTGCTTTGCATTCAGCGTCGAAAATAGCACTAACGCAGCCATCTGTATTTCTATTATTATAAACTACATAAACTTTCATAATTATTCTAATTCTTTTTCTTCGACATACCAGTTTCCAGTTTCACTAGCAGAAGGAAGTGATGCTTCCTTGTTTAGATATTCAAAGGCTTTTTCTTTGTGTTTGAATGCCTTTTTAACATAAGATTCATCACAAGAATCATCTTTAGTTAAACCATAAACGAGATAAATTATCATAATTATTCTAATTCTTCTTCGTGAATTTCACGATCAATTTCTTTTCTCAAATCTTCTTTTGATTTTCCAGCATAGAAAGAATACTTCATATAATCAGCATAAACATAATCAACTGCCTTTTCTTTATCAGAGAAAACTTTTTGAACAAAACATCCCGCGCCGAGACTATTTGATTCGTCAAGTATGATATAAACTTTCATAATTATTCAAACTCTATTTCACTATCAGGATCAAGAATAACTAAATTATTCCCTGAACAGTTTGTTCTAATAACATAAATAGCATGATCTTCGCAATAAGGATCGCGGCTGGCGTAAACATCTGTGATGGTCGCGCCCCAGAATTTTTCATGTATTAGTTTTTGCTTGGCGAGTTTTTTGCCAACAAGTTGATCACAAAGTATTTGATTAAGAGAGGATCTCATAAATGTTTTTAATTTGGTGCAATTACTATTGCTGATTTTTCTCCATTATCTGTGTCGTTCAATTCGTCAGGCCCAGCTAACCAGAACATCACAGCGTAGTCAAGCCTTCCATCTGGCAAAAGAACGGAAATTGGCGTTTCATCAGGAACGTGACTCATTGCCGCTTTAAATTCTCCAAGAGTAAGCATAATTAAAAATATTGAGGCTAGGATCATCCCTCAATGTGGTAACTTTTTCCCGCTTTGCTAGGCATAAGCAGTTACTTCTGGCGTTTCCGTGAGGTTATCGCTACTTCCCTTGCAATACGCCCAAAGGGTTAAGCACTTGCGTTTCTATTACTAGAAAATTATTTACCGAAATCAATGGTTTTGCCCTCTTTCCAGTAGGTGATGCCGTCAACAGATTCAATGTTGAATTGGCTACCACCATACTGCACAACATTAGTAAATTCCACCGTGGTTTCCCAGTTGGTGGAAACCGATTGCAACACCCGCACCTTCGTTTCGGGCGGAATGGTCTGCAAAAACTTGATGATGTCGGCAACCGTGATTTCTTTCGTAGTCATGCGTAAAATTTAAATCTTTTTAATATATTTAGGATGCACAGCAGTCCACTTGTTAAAACGGGCAGCGTTATATTTTCTAATAGGAGTATTAAGTGCTGAACCCCATCTGCCATCTTTGCTTGCCCACATTATTTTACAAGTCTTGCCGCCTTGATATAGCTCGCCATTAGAGAATTTAAATCCATCAAAGCGGTTCCCATAGTGATCAAATATTAAATACCCTTTCTTGAGAAGACGGTTAGCCTTTGCCGCCTTTCGCAGGATGTTGCGCCATCTGGCCTTCTCCAGTCTATTCATCTTTGGAAGTCTCGCAGGTGCAGAACCATAAGGCAAGAGAAATTATGGAAAATTTCATCAGCCAAATTGAGAGTTGACAATGAACGTAGGTTGGGTTAGGGCCGAGGGTCAGCATGGTTGCGCCTATAAGCCCAGAACAACCAACTGTCAAGAGGTTTTTTCTGTCAATTTTCATGGAGTAAATATCCCTCGGAGCAAAGGTCACAAAAAATATGCCAAGCAGGAATCAAATGAATTCTGCCACTATCAGGAGCTTTAAACCAAGCATTATTAAAGACAGTAGCAATTTCAGGATTTCTTTCTTTTACCAGTTTATCTAATTCATTTTCATCAAGCAAAGTAAACATCAAAACAATATTCTTAATCTGGGGCCAATAATAATCTACAGTTGCCCAGTAACTTTCCTTTGTAATTGGGCAAAGATAATCACTAAAGTCTTTCTGGGCTTCTGATACTTGGTTATGAAAATTAACTTGATACTGTTCGGGAACGCCAATGTAGCTCATATTTTATTCCTCAATAATGATATACTGAAATTTTCTAACTTCACTCATTAAACAACCGTAACATCTATGAACGCACCAATCTGGAATATAATACATATAAGTATCAATATCGCCACAATTAGGGCATTCATCTTGACAACTGTCTTCAATGATTAATTCTTTATTGTCTGTAGAGAGAATCTTCATTGCGAAAGTGATTCAACCCATATAAAAAATTGATCGTATTCTGGGAATCCTGCTCTCACTACTTCAATTTGTTCCTTTAGATCATCGTCAGACATAGTAGTATCAGACAACATTCCAATCAACCAGTATTCATCTCCATCAGTAAAATAATGAGCATTTTGAGCAATTTTACTGATAAGATTAAGTCTTTGTTCGGCATTCATAACGAGCGCATCCTAGCCAAGCCTCGGCAGAAGTCAACAGATTTTTTCAAAAATTTACGACATCAAATAAGTCAATGCTTTAGCATACTTAATAATTTGTTTGTCAGTAGGATCATCCGCCAAATTGCTCAAGATATCAGCGATCTTCACTCGTTTAGCCACCTCATTAGATTTAACATAATACAAATATTCATCATAATTCTGACCTTCTCCCTTGGTCAAAATCTCCACAGCTTTAACAATATTCTCTGGAATACCCTCCTCAATCAAAATATCATAAGTAATATTTGTATCTTCCAATACATCATGTAAATAAGCTACACAAACATATTCATAACCATATTTGATAACTCTATCAGCAACCGCCATTGAATGCTTAATGTATGGAGTTGTGCCATCCCGCCGATATTGACCATTATGAGCATTAGCAGCAATGCCAAACACCTTACCAACCAAAACACTAGGAGAATCAATCATAATTAAAGAAATCAACTTTGACCAGTTGTCGAGGATCTTGAATCAAATCATGACTTTCACCCTTTTCTTCATATACAACTCGCACTTTTTTAGGGGTAAAAGCAACTATCTTTGCCAACACAAACTCTCTATAGTTTGGTACTGCAACTACAACAGAATCACCAATCTGTAGTTCTTTACCAAGAAAATCTTTCATTGTGGTAATATTGTATCAATGTTCAAGGAGCCGCAACCTCAACCTCAACAATTTCAATTCCCCAGTTTGGCAAATCTTTGCGTTCAGCGATCATCTTTTTGGTCTGATCAATAAGTTCTTCATCCCAATGAAGATTAGGAAAAGTCAACCACTTTACATTCCAAGGCCAACTGCCACTATATCTTTCGTGGGTATATTCCTTAATCTTCTTCTCAGCATTTTTACGCTGAAAATACACAGCAGCTTTGTCAAATGGCGCAATGCCGTCAGCACTCTGACCAGTGTAAAAATTGCCACTAACGCTATCTTTGATGAAATAAAATTTGCGTTTCATTGTGGATATATTTATTACTTATTCCATTTAAAAGACACAACTCCATTAGTGTCAACTTCATAATGGGCCGCGCCATGAGAGATTGCTTCTTTTTGCATCTTTTCTTGTATTTGCTTAGGGCTGCTATCGAACATAATTACAGCAATAGCAAAAAACCCGGCTCCGCAGCAAAGGCCAACTAAAAAATCAATATCTTTCATATTAAATATACTATAAAACTCTTCTGGTAAGATTACGTTATCAAATACTCCTGTTTTAATTATCTTAAATAGTGGTGCAATATCGTGACTGGGAAAC
>OGVJ01000029.1_pt1 | contig 14271 bp, 38 predicted proteins | sample 1575741 | NCBI WGS metagenome assembly OGVJ01 (sample SAMN07581528, study PRJEB24739) | freshwater metagenome | place: Singapore | collected 2015-01 | reverse complement strand
CCATAGACCTATTTGATATCTTATTTCCTTGGATGGCCTATTCTGAGGATTTATTTCTGGCTACCCTGCTTTTAAAACTACTTCATAAGTATGGTGGATTGCCAGATGAGGATAGAACTACTCCTAAGGATTTGTTGAAAAAGATACTTGATAAGGAATAGTTATCCACAGGGTATGATGGTTTTGAGATTATTTATCCACAAGTTATCCACAGATAAATCTTACTGATATTTTTATGGATAGGGTTAAAGTGGAGCAAAGTGGAGGATAGTGGAGTATTGAGCATTTTTATCGTAACGCCCGTAATCCCAAACCACAAACCATCCTATCCTCAAACCATTTTAACCATCAAACCATCTACCATATAACCTCAATATTGTCAAACCATATATAAAAGGTTTGGCATTATACATTCAAAACCATGGTTTGTCAAGTATATTTATAGAGGATTTTTCCAGAAAAATTCGAATAATTTCGTAATAACTTTTAAAATGTTTTAAAAACCTAGAAAACCAAAAGAAATGGTTTGTTATTCATTACTAGGGGGATTATAGAGGGGTTCGTAATCTTTTTTATATTCCCTCGCAGTTTTGTAGAAGGCAGGGATAAATGGTTTGATAGGAGCCTTCACAATGTTAAACAACATGCCAGTCAAAACCTTCATATCCTTATCAAAGGCTTCTTGTTCTTTATGATTGAGTTTAGAGAAATGGCCACGTGTCATTTAATAATTATAACACTCGTTTATTCCCTCCTGAAAAGCGGCGGGGAATATAAAAAGATCTTCATAATCCCCTATATAACAAACCATTATATACTCAATACACTTGGTTTGACAAAACAAAATATATTTGATATAAGGTTTGGGGATATATGGTTTGAGATCGTAATGATTTTTCCAGGATATCTTAATACTCTTCGTAATAAGGTTTGATGGTTTGTTAATGTACCTCGGGCCCCAGACCTATGCCTGGTCCTCGTCTTCAAAAGATGAGATTTCTAGATACTCGTCAAGGGTCAATTCCTCAAATGGGACTTCTTCAATTTCTAGGTTCATATCTTTAGTATACTCCTGATTATTCTTTTTGTCAATCATCATTGTCATTAAAACTAGCCTCAGCCATCATTTCATCTAATGATTCATAGACTACATCTTCCTCTATTTGTAGGAATTGGCAGAGCAGTGAGAAGGTTTCGTTAATATACCCTGCCGCTTGGGGAGTTGTCTCAACAATGCCTTCATTAATTGCAAAGGCCAAAGGCAGTGCCAAATCATTATATTCGACAAACCCCTTTAGCGCAAGTTCATCTCTATAGTTCATCCAAAGTTCATCTAGGATTTCACACTTCTTAGAAAAGTCTGTGCTGGTAGAATCTGATTTCATTTTGTTCCTTCTCATGTTTAGCGGATTCAGCGATTTCAACTAAGCGATTATACGATACATATGGTGCGGTTCTTGCTAAATAAACTCCAACCTGTTCGATATCAAGCCTAAGGTCAGAAACAATAGCAGATAGCCTTTGTGCTACTTTTTCCTCAGGTGTAATAGTTCGTCTAAGCATTTGTCTCCTCATTTCATTATATCAAAAAGAAAGGGGGAGCGCAAGCGACCAAGAAAACTTGCGCCCCCAAGGGGATGACCAGTCCCCGCTATGATGTGACCGTCGTCACTAAACTGTGATATTGTATAAAACTATCGAATGTATGAGTCCCAGTCTCATCACTGACAGTTTTGTTAACAAAATCAATTACGATGTCTGGATGGTCTCCTCCATATTCACCGTCCTCAGTAGAGGCCCAGAGACCAAATCCTAATTCCTGGTCCCATTGGTCTCCAACCAATTGAGATACGACAATACGTGCAGCATATGGTACATCGTTCCAACGAGGTTTTGCAGCATGTAGTGCACGGGCCAAAGATTCAAATCTCTGATATCCACCCCAGTGGCTGTATAAGTTTAAAGATAGATTCTCATCTTGTTTAATACTGTATACAATACGGTCCCCCATTAGTTTACCTCCTCGCAAACAATTGACAACTCATCTAAAATATAGTTCCAAGCATCGTCCTCAGTAATAGGATTATCTTCGTCTATATCTTCTAGTTCAGTGGTGAAATTCATGTAGGTCCCTGTTGGTTCATGAATTACTTCTACATTAAACGTTGGCATTGTATTCCTTTTCTATTTCTTTGAGTTCTTCCATTGTAGCGCAGGCCACGCATTTTCCCAAATCTGAGAATTGTTCATAGTGCAAATCTGCTGCTGCACCATAGTGTTGTTCTTCACAGTTTTCACATAAATAATTATTCTCTTCTACCTGAATAAAAATATCTGTGTCAGGTGGGCACGGTAATTCGGTAACAAAGTATCCTAATCTATTTATAAATCCATACCCATTAACAATATAAGTAGAGTTCTCATCCCCATGGTGATAGGTCCAGATGTTTGATACAGGATGAGATTTAACGAATTCTATTTCTTCCCCAAATGTTTCAAACATGATACCCTCATCATCTTCGTTTTGAAATGAAGCATTTTCATCCAGATGATTGGTAATAGGACGAAACATGGTTTCCCATTCTTCCATAGTTAATTCAAGATAAGCAGACATTATTCTCCAGCCTCTCTTGCTGCTATAGCAAATGAAATATCATATGTATCTTTATATATTGCTGTATATGCGTCTAGCATTCCCTCTGCATATTTACGGTCCATAGATTCCATTGCGTCTGAGTAGTCATTCTCTTCCTCAATCTGAACTGCCTCAGCATAGGCTGCTTCTGCCTCTAACATACGTAATTTAAGTTCACCATGCATGATATCAATACCTGATACGCCTGCGTCTACTAGTCGCTGTAGATGTGGTGGCAATGTCTCTGATGATTCAATCATTTAGTATCTCCAAAAAGTGACGGGTAGCAAAAATCTGTCCATTATTAGAAATGTCCTCAATCTCTAACTCACGATATTCATCGTCCTCATAGTTAGAGTATTCGTCCATTGCTTTTTCAAGTCGTTCGGAATCTTGTTCCAAACTAATTAAATGTAGTTTAAGATATTCTTTGAATGTTTGTAGGTCCATAGTATTAATTATACGGATTGGTGTTGATTTTTACAACTTCTACAGGTGTGACGTTGCTCACATCTGTAATGATAGGGGCATTAGCCTCTTCCTCAGAGATCCATTGCATTACCCTGCCACAAGGACATTTAAGATTATTTAATTTAAAAACAGGACCTTTCCAGGTTAATTCCAGCAGGGAATCACAATGATCAGGATCACATATATAAGTATATTTAGTCCACATTAAAATACCCCTCTGCATATAATCCATGTAGGAATGAAGAGACATCTTGTAGTCCCAGGGCAAGTCCACCTTTTCCTACTTTATCTAATTCTTTAGATGCAATGTTTGTATAAGCAATCATCATATCAAGATCTGCAATAGAATAACCTAACATTATGCTATCTCGTATTCATGTAGGAAATTTAGGACGGTATGAATAATACAATCACAATCTCCCCCCATGTTATCCATAAAATCAACATGAGAGTAGTTATCGTTATATATGGTGTGGATTACTTTATTGAATATTTCTGTTTGGGTCATATAAATATTTTAGCAAATATCAGGGATAAAGTCAACACTAACGTAATGAGATTCTTGGAAAAATCTAATTAATATCTTAATAAGGTTGTGAGAAAAATCACATGCTCTCGGGGCCCCAGATCTAGTAGTGAAAGTGAGCAGTTTTAATTCATACTCAGGAATTTTTGCGAACGCTGCTAACATCGCAATTTTATTTTATCATGCAATCTGCATTACTTCTTGTACAACTTTTAACAAACGATTTTTTTCTGCTGTGATAGCAGGGTCAAAACCACTTGAACCCATAAGAATAGATTCAGTAAGACCACGCTTACCGCCACGATACCAATCGATTCTTTCTGTAAGTGCGTTCCATGCACCCCAAGCAGTGCCTGCAATCATTCCATTGAATTCACCAGTATAGATATCATTGATGGTATCAATTTTTGTTGTCCACTTAGATAATGCACCCTTTTTAGTTTCATCAGGCTTTGGATAAGCAACAAGAACAATATCATTAAATTGTTGTGCTGTAATTTCTTTCTCAATCATAGTTTTAGCCATGAGAGAGAATTCATCCATATAGGCATTTGCAACCTGTAAAGCCTCACGAGCCTGTTGAACCTTGCCCTCAGCAGATTGTGTGTGACGAATCTTGAAAGATTGTTTAACACCATTAACTTTTTTAGTACGCTGTAAAGCAACAGCGAGTGTATTAGCGCATACAACACGAACAGGAGTGACACTTGCTTGAATAGCAATAGAGCCATCGTGCGAGGTATTTACTAAAAGATAAGTCTTTACTTTATCTGCAACGCCTGTAGGGTCTAGAATAGTCTCACGCTCTAAAGCAAGAGAGCCAAATACAACACGACCACCACGCAAGGAGCCTGCTGTTTCCCAACGTCCACCACCATCAAGAATTGCATCACCAAATGTGAACAAATCTTCATTTTGTAGTGGAACATAACGCTCACCAACAACACCCAAAACGTCTTTTTGTGTATTATCGAATGGGTTGGTACGAATAACATATTGATAAGATTTATCAGATGATAAATGAGATGGAATTTCTAAATCTTCTAATCTAACATTCCAATTAGATAAGTTAGCGGTCTTTAGCATTTCTGCTGTTGTTACTTCTTCTGTGAACACTGTGCCTAGGCCATGCCAAGCAGGTTCACGTAGACTTGCAAATGATTCAATTTCGTGAGCCATTTTTTTCCTTTCTGTTTTGTTATACTAAGTTTAACATAAAATAGCGACAAAAGCAAATACTGTAAATTAGGCGATCTTCTTAAACTTCTTAAAACGGACATTTGAGACAAATCGCCCCCGAGCATTTTTTGCTACAAAAAGTAAGAGGAGCAGTTTACGTGGACTTGCTCAGGTCCCTTACGGTTTCTTTGAAAGAAAGGATGAAAGAAGAAACCGTCTACATGCAGGCCCCTTTCATGCGGGCCTACAATTCTAGATTAGCATTCATTAGCATCATATAATTCATATGAATCAATTACAACATCACCATAATTAATGTCAACGTATGCCTGCTCTAGTGCATCAGTTAAATCAAAATCTTCTGCTTCATTTGCTGGGATTGAAATTGTTCCAGTGAAATTCATTGTTGCAGTAAATGAAATTTCTTTTGTTGGTAAATAGTCAATGATATTTGAAAGTTGAACTACAATATATTCAGCATCATCACCGTTTTCATAGAATGAATCAATTAAATCAATAATCTGAGACTGCACACGACCGTTTTCCTTTTTCCAGTAATCGCAATTTGTATGGTCTGAACCTAATTTTGCAGACATTTCTGTAATTTGCTTTTGCAGTGATTCGATTAAAACTTCATGGTTTTCACGAAGTTGTGATAACTGTTGAATTTGGTTTTCTAAAAACTGTGTTGTTGCTTCCATTATTCAACATCCTTTCCCATTGCGTCCATTTCACGAATTGTTGCGTTGAGTTCATGTAGTTGTTCTTTGGTCAATACTGCGTTTGTTACCATTGCAGCAGTAATTGAAGCAAGATGAGCAGAATAATCAAACATTGCGTCAGCAAATTCTTGGTCGTTCATTTCATGACGAGCATTGTAAATTGACTTAGCCTTTATCATTGTGCTAATATCGATTACTGCGTTTCCTGTTGCGTCTTGTAGCGCAATTGCGGTTGATATCATTTTTTTGCCTTTCTTTGTTAATAATATAATCTTAGCGTAAAAGTCTGACATTTTCAACTCGTATCTTAAATAATGAGACGTATTTTATGTGATTCCAGTCACAGCCTCGGGGCCTGTGGATAACTTGTGGAGCAGTTTAGTGTCGTGCTCAGGACTATTTAGTTGTATGATCCCCAGGGGACTTTCGCAGATAATCTGCCTTGAACGCAGGGGATAGTGAGTGGGGCTTTTACACCCCACCCAACATTGTTATAGGTAACGAGCGATAGCGTTGTAAGTTGAAGTATTTACTACTTCTTCGTCCGTCATCTTGAGAATACGAATTGCGTTCTCAAGTTCCTCTACCATTTCCTTATACTGCCAATCGTGGTAAGTATCAAAATCTTTAGTAGGTTGCTCAGGCAGTTCAATAGAACCAGCAGGTAAATCAAAATCTACATTTATAGTTCCATTGTAACGAACATTGGCACGGACATTTTCAGCCTTTGCCATTTTAGCAAGAGCAAGTTTAGCAATTTCCTTACTCCATTTTTCTTTTGCCTTTGAGTATTTTTCTTCATTTAGTTTTTGATTAGCCTTATCCTTTTGGATTTGTGCTAACTTGGTTTCAAGTGCTTTGATTACCTTAGTTGTAGCAATCTTTACATTTATTGCTTTTCCTCTAGCCATTTTTATTTTCCTTTTTTTCAGTTGGTCGTAGTTAATTCTAACATTTATTAGTTAGAAAATCAAGTGAGCAGTTTTAATAGTCATGCTCAGGACTTTTCCTGTTTTTGTAGGAATTACTTTGCTGTCCAAGTTGTCCAGCGAGGTGAGCCATTTACATCAAGTTTTACACGAACTGTCTGTCCGTCTTGATTTGGCTTGATTTCTGTGATAGTGCCTGTAACCTTTGACTTCTGTGAGGTGTAGAGGTCGCCTACCTTGTAAGTTGCTGTTGCTACTGCCATTTTGTTTCTCCTTTGTTTATTGGTTGATATATTTAATTTTAGCATTTTTGAGATTTCTCGTCAAGTTATTTCTGAGATTTCTCATATTTTGATATTTTTTACTTTGAGGTCTTTACCATAGCAAAACGACGCTGACCATTTGCTAAGATAAGATTAACTCTGGTAACCTTGTTACTAATAGGGGAAAAACTAGCAATTCTGCCTGTAATTCCTGTCTTAGAAGTAGTGAATAGGTCTCCTACTTGGTAAAGGTATCCGCCTAATGTCATTTGTTTTCCTTTCTGTTTTGGTCTTAGTTATAATTATAGCGAAAAAATCTCATAAATACAAATCTAAACGACATTTTTAAATGTGATAAACCCCACATTTCATAAGCGTGTTCTTAACTTGACATTTTTGAGTCTAGGCCCCGAGCCCTTTGTGACGGGGATCACTGCAAAAGAAACAAACAAAGGGCCCAAAAGAAAATAGAGAAGGCCTGTAGAGTATTCACTTCAACCCTTACTTTTTACTTGAAGAGAATACTATATCAGACTTATTGTGTACACACAAACCACAAGTAACGCATGCGGACCCATTAGTAGAAATAAGTGGAATACGTTTTGCATTTTCAGGACACTTAGCACCAGGTTTAGAAATTAATTCTTTTAGAGTTTCTTGACCTACTGCAAAATTCTTTGCTAGATATGCCATTCTTATTCCATTATTTAATTTTAAGTCAACCGCTGTTTTTATATTTTCACTATCTGCAGAAAAATATAAACTAAGGTTTTCAATATCCTTTAAAATATTGGCTGCAGACGGTACACGTGTGTATACCCAGAATTGAACATCTGGATTATTTAGGATGACATGCTTCCATGCGAATGTATACTCATCGCTAAAGAAATCTCCGTCCCAGTGAATACGGAATAATTTCTCTGCATTGCGCTTATCACAATCTTTCTTGAAATCATGAATCATATCTGTTAGTAATGCTTCCATGGTATCATGATCTGCGTTCTTCAATAATTCCCAATTATGTAGGAGTGTAGACTTTACTCCTTTGTATAGTCTTTCGAGTTTTCCCGCATAACAAACGCTCTCACAAACGGAAGTGGCACCAGGACACGAGAAATCTTTTCCAGCAGGTAACCCAAATGTATTTGCGATTGTGGGGGTTTTTCCGTTTTTCGAGACTGCATTGGCTACCTTCCTATCATTTGACCTTTTTAACTTAGTCACGGTCTTCCCTTTCTTTCTTTGACAATTCTATCATTTTTTTATTACTTTGTCTAGTATATTGTTTTTTGTTAGGCATAGCAGAAGAGGCATTGGACCTACGTAACTCTTGAATGCGTCTTAACTCTTCTTTGCTTTTTCTAAACATAAAATAATATTATCATAAAAATATCATAAAAACAAATTTAGGGAGATTCTACTTAAAACGGACATTTAGGACAAACTGCTCGGGCCCCTAGTCGTCGTCTGTTTCTATAAAAACATACCATTCAATTTTTTCATTATCAGAAACAAAATACTCAACTTCATCATCAAAATCATCAAGCAAAGTTAAAACATAACCCTCTTTTGTTTCAAGTATTGAATCAACTGTTAAAAATTGATCATTGATTTTAATTAAATCTTCTTCCATTAATTGATTTGGTAAAAGATAATCAGCAAAACGTAGTTCCATGTTCATCATTGTATCAGCCATTTTATTCTTCCTCTGGGTTAATAAACCATTCTAGATGGTGTTGTTCAATAATCGCATAGGCAGGTGCTTGCGTCTGTCCTTTATAAGTTATCTGAAAATCTCCAACCATTGGCATATCAATCATGCGGTCATAGTCTTCATCATATGCAGCGTCAATCGCTTCAATACATGGCTGTACCATTTCTGCGGGGACTGGTGGATAATGATTACCTCTAAGATGATAAAGTATCTGAGTTTCTAAGTCTAATACTGAGTCTGCTAATCCAATTGCTGTTACACTTCCCATTATTTTACTGCTACCTCTCCATTACGAAAAAAAGTCTTGGTATACATCTTACCCATAGGGTCAGACAAGTTATAGGTTGCGTATTCAACTGCTAAACCATGGTCTACGCATTTATTCCAAGCATTTACAATTTCAAGCATATCTGCACTTCTAAAAGTATTTACAAGTATCCCATCATAGGAAATTGTTAGTGAGTAGTTATATTCCATTAGTTAGTTTCCCCCATTTCAAAAATATTAACTTCAGAAAAGTATATATCAATTCCACAACCAAAGCAATAAAATCCGTCTATCGCTTCATTTTCATTGCAGGTTACACAAAGATTATCAGTCATTATATGTTTTCTCCTCTGCCCACTCTTTATAGTGAGTTTCGCATAGTGTTGAAGGGTTAGTAGGGTAAGATTTCTCATTTAATAATAACCCAAAATAGCAAACATTGCAATCGCAACGCTCAAAGTCGTAGTCTCCGTCTGGAGCAACCCAACCATTAATAATGCCTGTGCCTTCGCACTCACAACTTATTGTTTTTACCATTAGTTTTCCTTTCTTTCAATATTGAAATCCTATCATAGGTAAGCGACAAAAATCAAAAGACACGCCGTAATTTTATGGGTAAACTTTCTGTGATCTTAACCACATTCTTAAACCTGTGGATAACCTGTGGATAACCCCTCGGCGCTGTCGGGCGTGTCGCTTTAGCGATCACCTGCCCAAATACTCCAAGCAATCCAAGTAAAAAAACTTAGAAACATTACACGAATAATACTATCTAACAGAACCATTAACATTTACTCGTCCTTCCTCATAGCAAGCAATTTCAAATTTTATTTCATCAAAGTTTTTATTATCTGCTAAAAACATTTCACTAAATTCAAAAACTAAATCGTTAAAATCTTCTGAATCTAATCTATCTAAAAACTTATTTAGAATTTCAGCAGTTGCAACATAGTCTTTTCGTGTCATTGGCATTAGTTTTTTCCTAACTCGATAAACGCATATGAACCGCCTGCGTTCATTTCTTCTAAACGCTTATCAATTGCTTTAAGATTCATAGGCGTATCTGCAAGTAATTCAGTTAAGCATTGCAAATTCATTTCAATAAACTTACCTTCTGGAAGTTTTTTAATTTGTTGATACATTTTAGACATTACATCTACGCTAGAAACAAAATTAAAACCATTAAACTCAAACTCATATTCACGAAACATTATTTAACCTTTCTTAGTTATTTGAAACCGCTAGAGTGCGATAAACATACTTACCGCTAGTTGATTTGATACGAACAAGATAAGGCTCTGCGCCTTCATACCAAACGGCACGATTATCTTTTTCAGCAGAGATAATTTCTCCTTCAACAGAACGAGAACGATAGAATTGACCAACAAGAAGTTGCTCAACAGAATATAGATTTGCAGACATTAAGTTATCCTTTCTAAGATACTTTCTAATAATTTAATTATAACATTTTTAAGGGACAAATACAAATCCAAAATTGGACATTTAGGACATTTTTGGTGTGATAAATATCACAAAGCGCCTTCTTGGAAAAGGGCAATCTCAATATCCAATTTGGTTGAATTGTCTAATTCCTCAAAGGATACCCAACCAGCACCCTCTTCATCTAATTTGAAAAATTCTAATGAACCCATTTTATAGTTCTCCTTTCAAGAGACTTTCATTTTCTTACTTTGTAAGTCTAGCATATTAAACTCAAAAAGTCAATTCGACACGCCGTAACTTAACTGTGTTTTATATCACATGGGGCCCCGAGCAAATTTTTGCATTTGTCAAGATCAAAACGCAAAAACTTTTTTATTTTTTTTATTTTCTTTTTTTATTTCTGCAATACTTTGCATACTTGATAAATAATTTTCTATAACCGCATGAATCGCAATAACGATTTATTATTGGTTGAGAATAATTTGCATGGTGGTCAGTCCATGTAAGATGTTTACAAGTAGGGTCATTACCAACTACATTGTAGTCGTTATAGTACTGGGAAACATATCCCCAACTTGAGTAAGTGCCAAGTTTATTCATTACTTAGTCACCACCCATTTAGACCAAGAACCTAAGCGGTCTCCGTCTGAATCAATATAGAAAGACTCTATATTTTGTTCACACTCCTCGCAGAATGTAAATCTATCCATTAACTTATAGTCAATAGAAATAGAATCAATATGTGGTGTATGCACTTCGCATACCTTGTTAGTTATTAGTGTAGTCATTATGACCTACCTTTCTAGTGTTGAGTCTTTCTCAACCTTTCAATATAGAAAGTCTAACATAGGGGTACGACATTTTTGAGGGTATAAAACGGACATATTGGACTTTGTGGTGTAGATCACATGTGACGTAGACCACATAACTTAACTTAAGTTATCCACAAGTTATCCACAGCCCCGAGCAGATGTCCGATTTGCACCTTTTGTCTATGTGTTCTATATCACATACGACACGCCGTCAAGGGTCTTGACTTTTGGGGTATTGTGTGCTAGTATTCTACTATACAAAATTAAATAGAGATAAAAACAGGTCAATGAGCCTAGCAAATAAACCTAGAGTATAGGGTGAGCCTAGCAAATAAGTGACCAACATCACACCGCAAATACTTGACTTTTGGCAAGGTATATGATAGTATTCCATTATTAGAAATTAGAAAGAAAGGTAGTCAAATGATTACACTAGATAAAAACACAATTAAACACTCTAAGTTTGGTAACCTAAACCTAGAACAGCGTATTGAACTCGCTGCTCAAATGGTTGCTAATGGTGAATTAGTATCCTTTAGAGGTGCTAGTGCTGAAACCTATCAAAAGGTTCAGGCTCTTGCTAATCGCATTAAGCAAGATAGAGAATTTCCACAATGTCCATGCGGAGAGTGCGACTAATGCACATCTATCTATGCGACTTCTGCAATACACTTGCAACAATAACCCAAGAGGGTAACACATTAACAATAACAAAATGCCTATGCCAGACAAAACAGGGTATAGAATAGAATTAGGAGAAAAATATGATACAAGTAAGACTAACTACACCAAATGGAGAAACTAAGACTTTGCCATTTTATACAAAAGAACATGTTGAAAAGTTTATCGCTTTCTTTCCATCAAAACTACCAAAAGGATATTCTGTCTGTATTGACGCTCCATTAGTTGGTATTCACAATGGTTGGCTACGAGGTGCTAAAGAATAAAAATCTAAGTAGGTAGTAGTGGGCATACAAAAATGTGCTCACTATTTTTTTTGGTTTTTTATGTATAGATCATGCATCATACACTTTTGCAAAAAATTCAGATTTTGTGAAAACTGGTTTTTAAAAAATTTTTCAGATTATGATAGAATGGTTTTATGGATAATCTAATTCTATGGGCAACCTTAGGCTATATAGCATTTATGGCGGGGATACTAATTTGGATATATACAGAGACAAATAGAATTAATAATCTAACTAATCAAAAGCCTAAGTTTTGTAAACATGTATACGAAGATGTAGGTTCTGAGGTTTGTCCATTTTGTAGAGGGTATACACACAAGACCAACTGGGAAGAACAACATAGACTACATAAAGAATGGATAGCAAGCGGTAAGGCTACAGCACAAGGATGGTGGTCAATATGACAGAATCAGAACCAATTAAAGAAATAGATGCTATGGGCAGAGAAAAATTTTGGGAAGATCTAGGTAGACCAGAAAATGATGGTTTTGCACTAAAACTGTTTAAAGAACAGTGTTGTGACTCATGCTCATGCAAAGATAACTAATGGTATAATAAAACCATGGCTGATAACAACAAGTGCTGCGCAGAGTGTACATGTGAAAATCCACATCGTTCTACTCCTCAAGACGAAGAATAAAACTACTTAGTTTTTACGTTAGTTTCTTCATCTCCAAAAATAAAAGATGTCATAAAGTATCTTTTTCCTTCTTGGACAGTTAATACCTTATGCTCCAAGGTTGACTTATGAATCATCAAAGATCCTCTTTTAGGTTTTATTTTAAGATCAATATCTTTATAATATAACTCTCCACCAGAGAAATCATCATTTAAATACAACACAATGCCAAACCTAATAGGATCAGTCATGTCTGGGCCTAAATCTTTATGTAGCGGCATATGTTCTTGTTCTTTTAATCTTTTGACAAAAAATATAGGATCGGACTTTGTAACATTTGTAAAATAATCTAATATCCTATTTTGTATATTATTTACACATAAAAAATATTCTGGGGGAAGTTCATCTGGATTAATATCATACTGGACGCTTCCTTTATTAAAATATTTCCATCCTTTATCATCTACTAAATTGACAAAGGATAGAATGTATTTTATATCACTATCGGAAATAAAGTTTTCTATCTCATAGATTCCATCTTGAATGATATTAACTTTTCCCATAATATTAACTAATAAGATTATTAAACTTTAGTTTATCGTACACATTTCCCATAATGAAGGCTAATGCTGGTTGGCTTTGTGAAATTTGTGCATCTGCATCTGCTTCACTCATTCCATTTCGTAGACATAATTCTCTATTGTCAGCATTAATGCTATCTAGCATCAGGTTTAGTACTTCTTCCTTATTCATCTCTCACCACTTTCCCATAGGACACTTGGCTGCTCTTAAAGTTGTTTTTAACTTCATAAAACACCCACACTTCTTACATTTTACCATACGCTTGTTGAAGAATTCACAGCCATTGCAGATTGCAAGGCGGGATTCAATTAGATCCCTATCACTTCTTGGCTGAGAACCATCAAACAAGTCAGTAAACTTAACATCATCTGTCACCAATCCATTCTATCATAATACGTAACAGAATACTCTCCTCCAAACACTTCAGCATATGAGAAAATATCACACATATATTTTTTCATGCTTGTCAAACCAATCTTATCAGAAGAATACTTATAGCCATGAGTTATCTTTTCATGATGTATATTCTCTTTATCGAGATTATCGTTAATAGTTTGTATATAGCGATCTTTGCCATATCTCTTGGATGTAAAGGATTGGTTTGGATATACCGTCCGAAGTTCATCATCCATTTTCTTGGCATGTTCAGTGGTTTGTATAATATAATCTACAGAAGGACATTGCATCCTATCAGACCAATTTCGCATGTTGTCGCTGTAATTATCCATATTACGTAATGTAGAGTCAGCGTATGCCATGCGTATTATTTCTGTTGCCGATGTCTCTATTTCTGTTGCGAACGCAATTAAATAAGCGGTTGCGAATGGAAACTTGTCGCTATACTTTGTTACGCCGAAATGAACATTTGGGTTAAAACTTTTCGACGACATATTATCATTTAATAAACGCATATGATTGCCAACTGAAACATAATCTGGATGATTCATATCACAGTCAACAAATAAACAACTTCTGGGACTAACTCCGTTTGCCAGACATAAAATGTTTTTATCATATGTGCCGACGACCTTAGAGCCATTATAACGATTTAATAATCTCTCCAGATATGGACGGTTTTATTTCGGCGCAGTTATTAAATCGTTATAATGGCTCTAAGGTCGTCGGCACATATGATAAAAAC
>OGVJ01000028.1_pt1 | contig 14316 bp, 20 predicted proteins | sample 1575741 | NCBI WGS metagenome assembly OGVJ01 (sample SAMN07581528, study PRJEB24739) | freshwater metagenome | place: Singapore | collected 2015-01 | reverse complement strand
TTGGTGCAATGTGGCAGCATCGGCTTTACCCATGCGGATTAGGGTATGTAGCACAGGGTAATCAAATCCAAGGTTGTTAAAACCTATCATGCGTGAATTGGTATTTTTAAGAAACTGAAGAAACTCAATAATACTGCGCGAATCATTGCGCCAGTCGCTGATTTCAAACATCCAACGTAAAGGCGCATCTGCGTGTTCCACCGCCAAGGTAAAAACGTTAGGATAGGTTTCAATGTCGAAAATATAATCGTTACTCATTTCAATACCACCAATTTTCCAGCAAAGCCGGAGTTGCGCAACTTTTCAACATTCGATTTGCCGTAGGCGACCAAGCAACTTGGTGCGTTGGGGTGATTTGCCTCGGTACCGTCAACATAACAAAACTTCAACCGACCTTTGAAAAAGAATACGGCGTCTGCGCGTTCCCACACCTGACCGAAAAATCCAACGGTTTCGGTACGAGCAAACACCAACGCAATGCCGTCACCGTGGTCTGCAAGTTTTGCCAGCCACTTGAATGTTTCTCGACCGTAGGGTGGGTTGCACCAGACAGTGCCAAACCAAGGCGCAGCGAGTCCGTTGTCTGCTTCGTCAAGGTGATACATCGCCGTATCCCAAGGACGACGAATGCCAGGACTGCACGGGTCAAGGTCAAAAGGACCAAGGGTGTCCGTGATGTATTTTGGCGTCAGCCACTCATCGTGACCGTTAGTGACGGTGTTGAAATTTCGCTTACTCATTACACTTACTCGCATGAAAGAGGCCGCTTACGCGGCCTCTTTTTAACATTAACCCATCATAAACGGAGGTAATCCCATCGATGGAGGAGTTACTCCAAAGTTTCCACCAGGTGAAACTTGCGCTTGAGCTGGGTTAAATACAGCACCAAACAGGTTTGACGCATCAACGGCACCTTCACCGAACGGTGTATCATCACCAGCGAACTGAATGGCAATCAAATCGCAGCGGATACCGCGACCATGTTTGTTATCTTGCAACCATGGCTTGATTGCAGCGTTAACACGACAACCGCCGTACATTTTACGAGTAAGTTGCTGATAAGCCATCGTATTAGTAGGATCGATAGCGGATCCGTCAGCTTGTATGACTTGAGGTTGTGAATCACGACCAGCAGTGATGAACACATGACCAGCGTATCCGTCATAAGGTTGAAAAGTTTTCTTGTTTACTTTTTCTTCACCTTTACCAAAACAACGCAATTTACGATCATTTTGAATCATATTCATTACATTTTGGGCGTGTTCTTTCCACTTATCTAATGCCAACGCCCCGTAATTTTGCATGAACTGCTGAAAGCCAGCGTGGTCCTGTGGCATGATAAATTCGCAGTTGTAACTTACTCGCTCTTTACCAGTCACTTCATTCATTTGACGTTGAGGTTCGGCAAGGTGAGGAAAAGATAAACGGACATTTGATAAAAAAATGATTTCGGACATTACAGTTACTCCTTGGTTTACTTTGCAATTAAAACACCAGCAATAAAGCAGAATGCGAGAAAGATTAGATAGTTGATATCAATTTCCATTTCACGCTCCAGTTAACCATGCTGGCAGGGTTTCGGCAGCGGGTGCTGCCTCGACTGCGCTAAACATCGGCGCAGCATTCATAATGACAGCCGGACGGCTATCAGATTCAGGAACCACGGTTAGTTTACCAGCTAACTTGGTTACATATTCTTGTTCCATTCGTTTAATTTGACGATCACTTAATGTTACTTTTTCGCCTTTCTTTTCCCACGTAAGTTTTTCAGCCTTGGCGGGGGATACTAGTTTAGTTTCATAGATTGCGGACTTGGGGATACCCATCTTAACTAACTTTTCGGCTATCTCATTTTCAGGTAGTGACCAGGCACGAGAACCACGACCATGAACTAACTTTAATCCAGAAATGGATTTACCGGCCTCCAGACGGCGCAGAGCCTCCTTCTCCACACCTTCGAGGAGTTGACGCAATAATGGCGCAGCTTCCATGATCTGCCTAATCTGATCATCGTCCATAGTAGCTGGATCTTTGTCAGAGCTTTGCTGCGCAACATCGAGCGTTTCTGTTACTATCGGTTTGAACATAATTCCTACCTCTTTCATTACATTACTTGCTAGAGCTGAACAGCTACCCTTGGCTTTACAAAACTTACATTGACTTTCACCAGCAACAAGCGGAGCATCCTGCAAGTCAGTAACTGCGGCTTGTTGTTTCAACCGTTCAATACGAGAAGTAAACTGACTAATCGGTATAGTCCAAGAAGTGATAGGGTTCATACCTTTTAAAGCCAATTTAGGTTGAATGATAGTCATTCGTACTTCACGCCACGGATATTGTTCAGTCTCGCATTCCGCCAGTTTTCCGATTGCGTACTGTTCAAGCTGTAAATTTTCCTCAGCTAATACGATACCCATTCCATCTTTATAGTCCACGATCTCAAGAATATCACTGCCGATTATTTGAATATCTACAGTACCGCTTAAATCGTCACGACCGGTAAGCCGCTTAGGGTCAACCCTAGTTTCGGGGATAACTTCAACCATGCCGTTAAATTCAGCTACGCGGGATTTGATGTATTCAATTGCAACCTTTACACGCGCAGCACGGTCAACGTCAACCACGAATATGCCCTCGTGATCGTTCATCTTTGCGCCAACCATAATCATGGGATCTGCTAAGTCTGCCTTAATGCAAACCTCCAGCAGCGTGTGGCTGTGTGTGCCATCGGCAGCAGCGGGGCCGCTACCGGTGTCAGGGTACTTGGCCTCCTCACGAACACTGCCAGGGCACAAGGCCCATCGGTGACGTTTAGAGGGCGACAGTTGGGCATGGGTACTCATTTCAATGCCTCAACACCAGCATACAATTGACCGTAATCTTCTTTTTGTATATCGTTAATATTCTGGTAACCTAAACCAGTTAAAACGTTTTGAATCTGAGCGCCTTTTTGTGGACCAAGAGCCTTATACGAGTTCATCACATATTCTATTAATCCTTTACCGTCGGTAAATGGTGCATTAGATATTACCGGTGCAGCCGTAGAAACGGGCGCTACAAAAGTCGGAGGTGCGGGCATAACAGGTGCCGCAGGCTGTAATGGTGCAAGGTTCTGAGGGGTGGCAGAAACTGGAGCAACCACCGGTTGAACCAAAGGGGCAGGCGCTTCCACGATGGGTGCGGTAGCTGAAGTTACCTCAACAGCGGGGGCAACCTTTAAAGACTCAATCTTGGCAGTCAGAACAATGACTGCTTCAGTTAACAATTCAATTTTAGTTTCGAGTGACATATAATTTTTCCTTTAAGTTACTAGTTACAGGTGGGTTGATGGTAATGCGATCTTCAATGAACGCTTCTATTAATTCACGTAAAATTTCGCTAGGTTTCCCTAGCTTTTTAACTTTAGCGTGAAATTTATTCCGTGACTTTTCAGTCACTCTTGCTGATAAATATGCAGATTTGGACTTTATTGTCATGTTTTATAGTTTCTAAATTTGATGTTGCTATTGTTACACAACTGATATACACTTGTCAAACAATTTAACAAATAAAAGAGTGATTGATGTTTGAGTTCTCAGATAAAGGAAAGGCTGAAGTGTTTATAACACGAACAGGCTTAACATATGGCGTAAGATGTTCAGGTTATCCAGGCGCTATTTTTGCGCAATTCTTATTCGAGTCTGATGCTAAAAAGTTTGCTGATATTTTTAATGGCACGGTAGCTCAAAAGGTAGAGCCTCGGGGAACCGAGAGTGGTGGAGGGTTCGAGTCCCTCCCTGTGTCAACCTAAAGCTTAAAAAAGAAAACCCCAACTATTGTCGGGGCAAAGAGGAAAATGAACACTTAACGAAAGGTAGTGTAAGTATATGTTAATCTCAACAATAACGCAATCTCATCCTTCTTCTACAGATGCTTACATTCGGCATGGGTGGAGCCTTGTACCTATCCCAATGGGTACTAAGGGTCCAAGGAATAAAGGATGGAATTTAAGAGAAAACGCATTAAAGTCTCAATCTGATTTACCGCAAGGTTTCGGTATTGGGCTGGCCCACGCGTATAGTGGAACAATGGCATTAGATATTGATAATTGGACTATTGCTACTAGTTTATTAGCTGATCATGGTATTGATTTACAAGCTCTTTACGATGCACCCGAGGCGGTAATAATTAATTCGGGGAAGCCTGGGCACGGTAAGTTACTCTATGCGATGCCGTTTGGCGCAGCTTTACCGAGTAGAAAGATTATACATAATAGTATAACTGCGTATGAGTTGCGCTGCGCAACATCCAGCGGTCTTACAGTTCAAGACGTACTACCGCCGAGTATTCACCCCGAGACACGCCAACCTTATACCTGGTCAGGTCGGGGGCACTGGACTCGCTTACCGGTGATCCCTCAATCTTTACTTGATCTATGGAACGAGATGTTAGAACAAGACAAAGAGAGAACCATATCAACTGATGGCTCGATTGATGCGTCGTGGGAAGAAATCAGGCAAGCACTCGATGTAGTACCGGCTGATTGCCCTCGTGATGAGTGGGTGGCTATTGGTATGGCGCTTCACTGGGCGGGCACCCAGACAGATCAACTCGAGCAAGCGTTACAATTATGGAACGAGTGGAGCGCAACGGCACAGGTTAAGTATCAAGGCGAGCGAGAAATAATGACGCAATGGTTTAGTTTTAAACCGGATAAAGCAACAGCAGTTAAACTAGGTACACTGTTCCACATCGCTAGACAGCACGGCTGGCAGCGCCCCACACCCGACGTATCAGAATTATTTAAAAAAGTAGAAGTTCCCACTGTTGCGCCATTAGATGTGATTGACGGGTTACGTCCGAAGCCCCCCGAGATGAACATGGATTTGTGGCCGGATATTTTGCAGCAAAGATCTATAGAGATTAGCGAAAGTGTGGGATGTGATCCGCTTGTTCCATTGTTTGCGGGGTTAGCTGCGGTATGCGGTGTCGTTGATGCGCAGATTAGGTTAGAACTGATGCCTGGGTTTAGAGTTCCTCCCGTGTTGTGGATTATGACTATCGGGGATCCGGCAGATAAGAAATCGCCTGGGTCCAGACCGATGTTATCACCTTTGAAGAACATTGAAGCGGAGGACCGTCCAAGGTACAGTAAAGAATTGTTAGACTGGGAGGGTAAAGAAGCAGCATACGCTAGCGCTAAAAAAGCATTCCTCGAATTCTCAGCCAGTCCCGAAGCGATTTTAGGATCTGATCAAGCTCCTCAAGTGCCAGATATGCCACCGCAGCCCGTACCAGTGAAGATAACAGTTAGTGACATTACAAGCCAAAAGTTAGTAAGGCAAGCGGCTGATAGACCGCGCGGCTTACTTTGTCACTTAGACGAGATGAATTCATGGGTACGCAAGTTAACAGATAAACAAAGCGGCGAGGATCGGTCTGCCTGGGTAGTGTCGTATGAATCAGAACACTACGAAATGGATCGAGTAGGTGCAGGTTCTATATATGCTGATAATCTTGCCGTATCGATCTACGGAAACATCCAGCCGCAAGTTTACAAACAAAATCTCAAAGCGTTGAGCGCGGACGGTTTGTTACAACGATTCATACCCGCAGTTTTGCGGGGTAGCAAGACTAAGCTTGGTCATCCGATCCCGGAATATTTAACAAGTGCAGCAGCCTGGGAAAACACTTTAAGATTAGTTTACGCGCTACCAGTGCAAACTTATCAATTATCAAGTGATGCTTATAATGAGTTTCGAGAGTTTCAAACATGGTATGAGCAAGCGAAGCAAGACGAAAGAGTATTGAATGCTGGTGTTGAGTACATGACCGCATTTGGTAAGCTGGAAGGCTTGGCTGGCCGTTTAATACTTATTTTTCATATTATCGAGTCGCCTTTTTCTCAACAAGTTTCAAAAAGTATTGTAGATCGTGTTGTAAATTTAATACGCGGTTATGTGATACCAGCTTATAGATATGCCCTCGGTGAAGTGGGCGGGGCCATTTCGAATGCGTTTGAACAGTGGATGATTGATTACATTATTCAAATCAGCGGCGATGTTCAAACAGTAGAATTAAGAACGCTTAAACGTTCAGCGCGTAGACAGCTCGAAGATAAGACGGAGTGGCAGAAAGATCAAACAATAATTGATGCTATGCTTGTGTTAGAACAAGCAGGCTGGGTTATTCAAACAGAGAATGAATTACATAAAAAACGCGTGGTCTGGGCTATTAATCCGAGTTTACCGGCTATGTTTAAATCATACAGAGAAACAGTGATTAAAGCGAAGCAGAGACACGCTGACTATATCTACAGACATGCCTATAATAAAGGTTATGAGCGAAAGTTGGTAAAAGGATATGATCCCGAAACCATGGAATGAAAAAAGCCCGATTAACTCGGGCTTTTTATTATTTGGGTAAAAAATTATTGTTTAAATTCGGCGCCAATGTTTCGATAGTTTGCAGCACTTCAACTAGTCGAATCGCTGAAGCGCTGGGCTTACGTTGACCTGTCAACCACTTTTTAAACGTGTAAATAGAAACGCCAAGATATTCTGCGCCTTGTTCTTCTGTTAAATTTAATCTATTTAACATTTGTTCTAATTGTTCACTGAAGTGTTTCATTTTTTAACATTTCTTTCTTTAGCTTGATCGCACAAGATAGCGCGATTGTTGAGATGTCAGTCCAGAGTTGGACTTGTTCATTGTCTGTATTAGCTAAACTTAGTAAATACAGAATCTCAGTTATAGCTATTTTGAAAGTATTATCGTTCATTTCATTTCCCCGATTTAAATGTTATTGAGATTACTTTAATAACAATAGTCAGTATTAAAGCGATCATTAATATAGCCTCATACCTTCGAATACGATCCAAGCCCAGCTTAGCCCAAACCCGATAACTGCTAAAATCTCCACGAGCTTCATATCATTCACCCTTTGCTTTGGCGATAGCGGCGCGGGCGGCATCCATTGCCTCGGTCCAGCCAATAACAGCCATGCCTGGGCCGTCTTCTATCTCCACTAAACGGGACAGCGCTTCAAGCAACTGCCGCACAACAGCGGGGGCTGGATGCAGATAAAGCGGTTGTGCAAAATCAAAGCCGCCCTTAGCGTAAACAGTAGCATCAAAATCATTGATTTTTTTCAAGCATCGGCTGTCAATCCAAGCCACAGGTTTAATACTTTCCATAACTTTTTCGTCTTTCATTTAAACACCCTTGGTTGCCATTTCCCCTTTAACTCTTCATAAATTGATCTACACGCGCTCAAAAGCGCTTTGAAATCATTTGCATTCAATAAATTGTAGATGTCTTTATAATCTCGCTTATATCCATAAAACGGGGCATCAGTAAAATACGTTTCTTCTTCCGTACTCTGCATATGCAGACTGTAGGGTACATTGTCCAAAGTTACTTTGAACTTTACTGTAAGTTCAAGTTCATCAGGCCAAACGTTATCCACGGATTCGATAGTTAAATGTTCGCTTAATTTAATTGGATTCATTTAATCACCTTTATTATTAAATAAAGCGGAATTTATACAATCAATTAGATCTTTCAGTGAGTAAGTGGTAAAAACGATGCCGCCGCCGTACCACTTTGCTTTGTATCTACTACCACCGAATTTTTTAGCAAGACTTACAGCCTCACTATAATCTGACGATAAAGACAAAAAATGCAAGACGTACCGAGGGTTGCCGTTTACGTCGTTGTTTACTCTTTTGAACGATTCGATTGTTAACATTTTAATTACTCCTTACGTTTACTGTTACTGTTTTTACATTGTAACCCAGAGGGTTTTACTTGTCAACAACTAATTTAACTTTTTTAACTGTTGCTGTTAATTCGTTGTTGATGTTTGTAATATTAACCCAACGGGTTTTACTTGTCAAGTGGTTTTATCACTTATTTTGTAAATTGTGACAATTGTCCCTTTTAGTGCTACTAGTTCATTTTTAGTGAATGTAAATTGTGACAATTGTCCCTTTTAGCGTTAGGGGTTCATTTTTACATTTGCTTAATTCTTGTGCAATTTAAAAATATGTTTTTTTCGGGGTCTCCCGCGCGAAAGGGCAATTTGTCACAAATGATAAATTTAACACCCTGGGTTCAATAAAATCAGTAAAAACCTCGAATTTTTCACTAAATCAACGACCCCGCGGGTTAAATTTAGCCCGCGGGGTACTAAATTTACGACCCATTGTGTCAATTTTGTATCATTTTTACCACAATAAGTGAATTTTAAACTGTGACAGTTGTGACAGGGGTTTTTTCACGTTGTCACAACTGTCACAGACACACTGGGTTCAAATATACATTTGTCACAACTGTCACAGACACACTGGGTTCATTAGACACACTGGATTCATTAGACACACTGGATTCATTAGACACACTGGATTCATTAGACACACTGAGTTAACCTGCGGAATAGTGAGCCGCGATTAATGGGGTGGGCAGGTCCAGAGGGGGCGCTTGATTGTTTACGAAGGCCCCAGAGAATCTGTGAAAATTTTTTTAAAAAATTCAAAACCCAGTGTGTCATTTAAATATAAGTAACATCACTGCGTCATTTATTTACGACTACATTTACTCGAATATGATTAACTAGCATGACTAACACGGTGTGTCATTTATTTACGGTTATATTTACTCAGGATTGCGTTTAAAAAAACAATGTGATACGATAATTTCACTATGGAAAATCCACTCGTTTTACAAACAGACACAAATAGTATCGGTGAAACTCCATTACCGAGTTGGTTATCTGTTCCCGATCCAGTTCCGCCACGTCCATCTAAAGCTGCTAAACAATTATTACATCTCGAATATGAACAGATATTTGAGCGTGTTATTGAGAATATTTACAGAGGTCAGTCGCTTCGGTCTTTAGTTGAAAATGATTCACGTGTTATCTCGTATGAAGATTTTTTACGTTGGGTTAAACGTGATCCTCAGCGTCATGAGAGATTCAAAGAGGCGCAGGAAATGCGTACAGAGTTTTTAGCGGGAGAGATATTAGAAATTGCTGATGGGGTGAACACTATTGACGCGGCTTCTCCTGAAATGGTTAACCGAGATAAACTTCGAATTGATACGCGCAAATGGTTGATGAGTGCTCACAATCGAAAACGATACGGGGAAACAAAGCAGATTGAAGTGGGTGGTACAATTTCAATTACTGAAGCATTGGCGCAGGCGCAATCTCGTGTAATTGATGCTGAAGTGGTTGATGTAACCCCTAGATTGGAGAATGACTGATGCAGAAGATGCGCTACTCGCCCGACGAGGAGCAACTGTTAATGTCACGGTTGTGGAGTCCTGCAATAAAGGATGATCCTGAAGCGTTTGTATTGTTTGCGTTTCCATGGGGGCAGAAGAATACTCCCCTTGAACATTTTAAGGCACCTCGTGCGTGGCAGCGCAGAACATTACGTCGAATTAGAGATTTTATTCGAGAAAACCAAAATAAATTAACCGAGGGTGATTTGATTGATGCTTTACGCCGAGCCGTTTCATCCGGTCGGGGCGTAGGTAAATCAGCCCTTGTATCGTGGCTAATTCTGTGGATGCTGAGTACCAGAATAGGCAGTTCAGTTATTGTATCTGCTAACAGTGAAAGCCAGTTACGTAAAGTAACATGGGGTGAGTTGACTAAATGGGTTACGATGGCCATTAATGCTCACTGGTGGGAACCTACGGCTACATCACTTACCCCCGCCAACTGGTTAACAGAGTTAGTCCAGCGTGACCTTAAAAAAGGTACTCGATACTGGGGTGCTGAAGGTAAATTATGGTCTGAGGAGAATCCAGACGCCTACGCCGGTGTACACAACATGGACGGTATGATGGTAATCTTTGACGAAGCCTCGGGTATTCCCGATAGCATTTGGTCGGTAGCTGCGGGGTTTTTCACCGAGAACATCCTCGATCGATATTGGTTTGCGTTTTCAAACGGCCGTAGAAATACTGGATATTTTTACGAAGCTATTGACGGTAATAAACGCGACTTTTGGGAATCGGAAAAGATTGACGCTCGCACCGTTGAAGGAACAGATAAGACAATTTACCAGCAAATTATTAATGAGTATGGTGAGGATTCCGACGAAGCTAGGGTTGAGGTTTATGGAGACTTTCCTAAATCTGGGCAAGATCAGTTTATCTCACCTCACCTTGTAGATGATGCTATGAAACGCCCCTTGTATAAAGACATGACCGCACCTATAGTAATCGGTGTGGATCCTGCTCGTGGAGGTATGGATAGTACAGTAATTGCGGTGCGCCAAGGTCGAGATATTGTAGCGATTAAACGTTTTCGAGGTGATGATACCATGACTACAGTCGGTCATGTAATTGACGCTATAGAAGAATATCGCCCAACCTTAACAGTTATCGATGAAGGTGGTCTTGGTTATGGCATCCTTGATAGGTTGACTGAGCAAAAGTACAAAGTTCGTGGAGTTAATTTTAGTTGGAAAGCAAAAAACCCTGTAATGTGGGGCAATAAACGTGCGGAAATTTGGGGTGCTATGCGTGACTGGCTTAAATCAGCTAGTTTACCTAACGATAGAATTCTCAAAGCTGATTTAACTGGGCCAATGAAAAAACCAAACTCAGCAGGTACTATATTTCTGGAAGGTAAAAAAGAAATGAAAGCGCGTGGGCTTGCTTCACCGGATGCGGCTGATGCAATTGCTGTAACTTTCGCTTTCCCAGTTGCACATCGAGAATATAATAATCGGGTTGACAAACGTATTGTGAAAAGTTACGCTTCGTCTCATATATCAACTGGGTGGATGGGAAGTTAATACATATCCCAACAACAAAAGAGGATGTAATGGCAACAAAAAAGACTGTTTCCTTAAGCGTTAAAAAAGGCGAAAAGTTGCCCGTTTCTAAAGGTGCTGGTTTAACTGAAAAAGGTCGCGCTAAGTATAACCGCGAAACCGGTTCAAATCTTAAAGCGCCAGCACCAAATCCAAAAACTAAAGCAGATGCTGGTCGAAAAAAATCATTTTGCGCAAGAATGTCAGGTGTTGTTGCAAACGCTAAAGGTCCGGCTGAAAGAGCTAAAGCATCTTTAAAACGTTGGAAATGTTAATTTTTGTGTTAAACTTAAACAATCAAAACACCCACAAGTTCGCAAGGATAAATAATGCCGCTTGTTAAATCTATTTCAAAAAACGCATTTCGTAAAAATGTTAAGGCTGAAATAACCGCTGGTAAACCGGTAAAACAAGCAGTTGCGATTGCGTATAATGTTAAACGCGAAGCCGCTAAAAAAACCTCGTCGAAGGGTAAAAAATGAAACTTCAAGCTACTCAAGATTGTTTAATCGTGCGGCCTGATATGGAGAAACACGCTCTTTTTACCCTTCTTCGCCAAAAACACACCGGCACAGGTGTGGTTATTTCAGCAGGACCGTTTGCTAAAGATGTAAAAGTAGGTGATAGAGTGTTGTTTGGTGATTCAATTGGTCAAGATTTACAATGGGAGGGTGAAGATCTTCTTGTTATGCGAGAAGAACATACACTTGGAGTGGTTGACGCATGAAAGACACTATTGGAATTGTAGCGGCTGCAAATGTAGCAAAAAATGGTCCTAATTCGTCAAAAAACGATTCTAAAGACATTTTAGCAATTGCTCGTTCCCGTATGACAATGGCTATCTCGGCGTTTTCTGAAACACGAGAAAGCGAATTAGATGATTTGCGGTTTTACGCTGGTTCTCCAGATAATCAATGGCAATGGCCTGCTGATGTGCTTCAAACTCGTGGAGCTGTTCAAGGGCAAACGATTAATGCTCGTCCTTGTTTAACTATTAATAAATTACCCCAACACGTTAAACAGATTACAAACGAACAACGGATGAATCGTCCAAGTGTTAAAGTAATTCCAGTTGATGATAAAGGTGATGTTGAAGTAGCTGAAATTTACAATGGCGTAATTCGACACATTGAATATATTTCTGATGCTGATGTAGCTTACGATACTGCTTGTGAAAATCAAGTTGCTTACGGTGAAGGTTATATTCGATTACTAACTGAATATTGCGACGAAACGACATTTGATCAAGATATTAAAATTGGGCGAATTCGCAATAGTTTTTCAGTTTACATGGATCCTTTGATTCAAGACCCAACCGGTGCTGATGCTCGTTGGTGTTTTATCACAGAAGACATGACAAAAGCTGAATATGAGCGTTTGTATCCTAATGCTGCACCAATCAACACCCTCATGTCATTGGGCACAGGTGATCAATCTATTAGTCAATGGATTAATGAAAACACGGTTCGGATTGCTGAATACTTTTACATTGAGAATGAAAAAGCTACGTTAAATTTATATCCTAACAATTTGACTGCTTTTGAAGGAACTGCTGACGATAAAACATTGCGGTCTATGTTTACTAAGCCTTTACGTTCTCGTGTGGCTGATCGTAAAAAGGTTAAGTGGTGTAAAATTAACGGATATGAAATTCTTGAGCAACGCGATTGGGCTGGATCTTATATTCCTGTAGTGCGAGTAGTAGGTAATGAGTTTGAAGTAGATGGTCGAGTTTACATTAGTGGTTTAGTTCGTAACGCTAAAGACGCTCAGCGTATGTACAATTACTGGGTATCGCAAGAAGCTGAGATGTTGGCGTTGGCACCGAAAGCCCCATTTATTGGATATGGTGGTCAGTTTGAAGGATACGAGCAACAATGGAAAACGGCCAACACTCAAAACTGGCCGTATTTAGAAGTTAATCCTGATGTTACAGATGGTCAAGGGGCTGTATTACCTTTACCTCAGCGAGCACAGCCCCCAATGGCTTCTAGTGGTCTTTTGCAGGCTAAAGCGGGAGCATCTGAAGATATTAAATCAGCTACCGGTCAATATAACGCATCGTTAGGTATGACCAGTAATGAACGTTCTGGTAAAGCTATCCTTGCGCGTCAACGCGAAGGAGACGTTGGAACCTATCACTATGTGGATAATCTGGCTAGAGCTATTCGACATGTTGGGCGTCAATTGGTAGATCTTATTCCTAAAATTTATGACACTGAACGGATTGCTCGTATTATTGGTGAGGACGGTGAATCATCCACGGTTAAAATAAACCCAATGCAACAAGAACCGGTTAAAAAAATTGTCAATTCCGAAGGTGTTATTATTGACAAAATTTATAACCCTTCTGTTGGTAAATATGATGCGCGTGTTATTACTGGTCCTGGTTATGCAACTAAACGCCAAGAAGCTTTAGAATCAATGGGGCAGTTATTACAAACTAATCCTCAATTATGGCAAGTAGCTGGTGATTTATTTGTTAAAAATATGGATTGGCCTGGAGCACAAGATCTTGCTAAACGGTTTGAAAAAACTCTTGACCCTAAAGTGTTAGCTGATGAGGATAATCCAGCTTTAGTTGCTGCTAATCAGCAAATGCAAGCTATGCAAGCTGAGATGCAAAACATGTTTCAAATGCTGCAAAATGTTCAGCGTTCGATGGAAGAACGCGAGCTTGCTATTAAAGAGTATGAAGCTGAAGTTAAAGCGTATCAAGCTGAAACTCAAAGAATTAGCGCTGTTCAAGCAAGTATGACCCCTGAGCAAATTCAAGATATTGTAATGGGTACGATTGCTGCTGCTGTAGATACTGGTGATTTGGTTGCGGGTGCGCCTGAAATGCGAGAAACTCCGCAAGTAGAAACAATGGAACAAATGAATAATATACCTGAACAAGGGGAATTAAATGAAATGCGCTGATTTTGTAGGGACTTTATTTTTAGCAAGAGATGTGGCGCATTCTGTTCATTTAAACACCCGTAGTTTTGCTAAACATTCAGCGTTGAACTCGTTTTATGATGAAATCATAGAATTAGCAGATAAATTTGCTGAAGCTTATCAAGGACGTCATGGTTTAATTGGCCCGATTAGTTTAATGTCGGCTAAAAAAACTACTAATATTATTGAGTTTCTTCAAGATTCAATGAATGATATTGAAAAAATGCGTTATGATGTTTGTGAAAAAAATGATACACCTATTCAAAATATCATTGATGAAATTATTGGACTTTACTTATCCACTCTTTATAAGTTACAATTTCTAGCATAAGGAGTAGAAATGGAACTATTAAACCCTTTATCTAAAACTGATTTCCCTGCCCAGTCTGTTTCGTACACCGGCACCGCTGGATCTACAACCGGATGGAACGCTGGCCCTGAAGCGTTATCGTGACTCAATTTCAGCGATAGATAAGGCTTTCGGAATTCTCCTTGCAGGCGTCGGAGGATTGAGATCCTTGGCAATATTCTCAATTCCGTATTCTTTCGCGAGGAATCTGTATAA
>OGVJ01000027.1_pt1 | contig 14436 bp, 38 predicted proteins | sample 1575741 | NCBI WGS metagenome assembly OGVJ01 (sample SAMN07581528, study PRJEB24739) | freshwater metagenome | place: Singapore | collected 2015-01 | reverse complement strand
ACTTTCTCTGGCTTATTAATAAGATCATCATATTTGATTAATATAATTGAATTATGATCAAGTAATTGCTTGCCTAAAGTTTCATAATGCCATACAATCTTATAAAAATTAGGATTTAAAGATAATGCACCAAATTCATATGAAGCCCAACATATTGCAGAAGCAACAGTATCTAAAGGATTTCTAACTATACTAATAATTGGTGTTTGCACCATTTCATATCCACGCACTAAATTATGTCCTAGATAATGCTCTATTAATTCATGCAGGTAATGACTGCCAGTTCTAGTAATAGTAACAATTTGATAATCATTCAGCATTACTTAAGTATATCATTCTTAAATTTGACGGTAAATAGAGCAAATCTTTTATCAATCCAACAACTTATTATGCGTGTTCACTCTTAATATGTCTAGACAATGATTCATAAGCCATTATTCCCCACCTTAGTTCCCACTCTTTTTTACAGATAGGACAGATAACTAATCTCAATCTCTTCCAAGTCTCTTCCTGAATTCCCTGGCGGTATTGACTAATCTAGCAGCATCATACTCAAACTTATCTGGATCTTTAACTACATCTCTAAGAACCATAAACATTTGAATAAGAATCCCTAAACCCATACCTGAGAGTAATGCTATTAGTAATAAATATGTTTGGCTCACTTCAATTCCTTAATAACCATAACTAACATCCAAAACAAGGTTATAGAAAACCCTATTTCAATTAAATTCATCGTTTCACACACCAAATAGTATTATCTGATATTGTTTGATGGCTCTCCCAAAATAATGGATCCTTATAACTCATTTGACATTTTTCACATTCATTCTTTTTCATTCGTATGCCCTCTTCTTTTTAAAATTAGCAAATAATCTAATAAGAGTATGACCTAATCTGATATGGATATAGTTACGTCCATTCATAATGCTATATTCAGATTCAGCATATTTAAATGTTTCAATAGATAGTTTCATCGTCCCATCTCCTTTAACTTCTTAGCCTTCTCTTTTGCATTAATATTTTCAGCAATCATTTCAGCAGCCTTATCTGCTCCCAATATGAAAAGTGTGACGGGCCAAATAAGTCCCAGGAAGAATCCCTGAAACACACCTGTAGTAATATCATCTGAACTAATCCTCTCATACCAATCAAGTCGACCTTTGATGTATCCACGGGCAGCAAAATACCAGGTTATAAGCCAAATTAAAGCATAGATCATAAAGTAGTTCATTTTACTGCCTTTCGTTTTTCTCTTGCTTTCTCGTTTCTTGCTAATCTTTTTTCTTCTTTAGTCTCTTTATTCCATTGTTTTGTAATAGTTACCCAAGTTCTATAATCTTCAAAAGATAATGGGGAAGCATTAGCCAGATCGTAAAAGTGATCTGGACAAAATGGGGTACGTATATAGGTCATACTAACCAAGTGACCCTTTGCTAATTCATCACATCCCTTCATAGAGCAGAGTTGTTTTTCAAACTCATCTAATTGGTCTTGCCATGCTTTGTCTTTTTTAGTAGCCATGTATTTAGTGTATCAATTTTGGCGGTATAAGTCAAGCGCAAAAATAGATTTAAAGTTCGGCGGTAAATAGAACAAACAAACCCACCCATGCTCTACACGAGCACTATGGGTTAGGATACTAAGTTTGCCCACTTACCTAAATTACATACTCCATGTGTTGGTCTGACATTTTGTAAACCATCTATTCCACCTTTAGAGATAGGCACTACATGGTCTATGTGTAAACCCATCTCCCAGCCCTCAACTCCAGTTTTGCGAGGGGCAGATAAATCAATAGGAAACTTACATAAATAACAATTAGTCCCATATATAGAAATAACTGTTGATTCACTATAAGGAATTCCAGTTATTGCTTTACGTTTTCTGTTTTTGGATCGTTCTCGTTCTCTTACTTTATCTAGGTTTCTAGCCCTAGAATTTGCCTGACGCTCACGACCATTCTTTGCATATCTAATCTTAGAATATTCTCTGTTTGCTATCAAACACTCAAGGCAAGGTTGAGTTTTATTGTTATGGTGTTTGCGATATCCAGCATAGGTTCCACAGTTAGAATACATAGTTCATTATCTCAAATTTTGCGGGAGAAGTCAAGTATAATATAATAATGAATGAAGCAGTCTTATATATCATCTATAGCCCAATACATCATGCTATTAAGGTTGGTATATCAGATATCTCAGGTAGAAGGTTTAGAACCCATAAGACCAAAGGTTGGATCCTAATCAAGTATTGGCATTTTTTTGAACGGGATAAAGCAAGAGCCGTAGAAACCCTAGTACTAAATACACTAAGAAGAAAGTATGGACATTATCTGGATAAAGAAGATATGCCCCAAGGTGGATATTCAGAGACATTTGATGCGTCAAAGATAACAAGACGAATGTTGATCCGTATGGTCAATAGGGCAATTAAAGCAGACATGATATACTTATCTATATGCCCTCGCAAAAAATAAAAGATATCATCAAACCATATAGGGAGCAGTTCAAAAGATCTCCTTTATGGGTTAAAATCACAGTAACATTTTGTTTGGTTTATATAGCCATACCCATAGACCTATTTGATATCTTATTTCCTTGGATGGCCTATTCTGAGGATTTATTTCTGGCTACCCTGCTTTTAAAACTACTTCATAAGTATGGTGGATTGCCAGATGAGGATAGAACTACTCCTAAAGATTTATTGAGAAAGATACTGGCAAAAGATGTTTAATTTTATATATAACTATGTATGCCCTGATTGTGAGTCAGAGTTAGAGTTTAAATCTATAAATATGGCATCAGAAGATGTTCAATGTATGTGTGGATCACCTATGGATTTAATAAGATTCTGGGCTAAGTCTTTTGATATTTATAGAGAAAATTTATAAGTTATCCACAGGCTATACCAAATTAACATGCTGATACTATACCAAATTAACAAAAATTGTTAGGTTTTGGATCAAAAAACAATTATTTTGTTAGGTTTGATGTTGGTGTTTGTTAGGTTTGGATGTTTGGATTGTTAGGTTTTAAGAGTTATCCACAGGAAAATAGTGTTTGGATAAGGTGTTTGATCAAAGTTATCCACAGGCTAGGATACCATTTCTACATGTTTTAGAGTACCATTTCTGCATAGTTATCCACAGGTTATCCACATATAAATCTTACTGATATTTTTGTTAGATGGGGTTAAAGTGGAGGATTGTGGAGGATAGTGGGTTATTGAGCGCTTTTAAGAGGGGCTTCGTAATCCCCAAACACCAAACACCATATCGCCAAATTCCCAAACACCCTTTTTGGCCAAACACCCTTATACCATAAAAACAATTGTTTGTCAAGAACCTTGTTTCAAACACCCAAATGGCCAGATTATATACGATACGTACGACATTGGCCAAACACTTTTTCCTCAAAATCAGGAATAATTTGGATATTTCGTAATAAATGTTTGGATATCGTAATATATTTAAATAAATGTTTTAAAACACTCAAAAACAGTGTTTGGATAGTGTTTGGATACTATTTATAGTGTTTGGTTATTTTTTATTATGGTGATTAGGGGTATGAGGATCTCTCATCTCATCCCGCCATTTTTGCAGCGGGGTATTAGGGGTAAAGGAAAAGAACTTACCCAAACCAATAGCATGGGCTATAGTCGTAAAGGCATTGTGATTATCTATATGCTCTTGTTGGGCTTGATTTTTAAATGTTCTTTTGCTAAAATGTCTAGGCATAATAAATATTATATACCCTTGTTTGGAGAAAATTTTGTTTGGATCGTAATCTGGGGAAAAATAGGGTCTATCGTAATGGTGTTTGGTTAAGACCCGAGAACCGTGGCAGTCTATCCACTTGCGTGGATGACTGATTATTTAATTATCTATCTAGAATCTGATCTAAATTCTCAAACCCTGTATCAACTAATCCCAAAGCCTCTAGGAATAAATCCCAAGTCTCTGTGATGTAGTTGACTAGCATAGGAGGTGTTTCTGTGATAATGTTTTCTGATACCGCAAAGGCTAGGGGCAACCCCAAATCATTATATTCAATAAAATCAACAAACATTGGGTCTTCCTTATAGTCCAACCATAGTTGTCCTAGTATTGAACAAACATTACCAAAGGGTGTATTGGTTTGTGCCATTGGTCATATTCTCTCTTTCTGCCTTCGCTGATTCTGCTACTACCTGCAAACGATTCTGAGAAACTAATTGTGCTGACCTTGCAAAATAAACACCAACCTGTTCCAAATCAATCCTTAAATCATTAACGATAGTTCCTAGTTTTAGGGCTACCTTCTCTTCTTCAGTTAATTTGTGTCGTCTCATTCTCATGTCCTCTCATTGTATCAAAAAAGTGTGGGGGGCGCAAGTAGGCAAAGGACTCACGCCCCCTCATTGCTAGGGGACCCAATCCCTAGACTTGCTCAGTTAAACCTACGCCGTGAAAAGCAATGAACTGTTCAAATGTATGGGTACCAGTCTCATCACTAACAAGTTTATTAGGAATGTCAATTGTGATATCTGGATGGTCCCCTCCATATGACATGCCATCTTCCTTAGATGCCCAAAGGCCGTAGCCAGTCTCCTCTTTCCATTCAGTGTTAATTAATTGTGACACGATGATACGTGCAGCATATGACTCATCGGACCACCTTGGCTCTGCAGCCTTTAGAGCACTGGCTAATGATGTAAAACGTTCATAGCCACCCCAATGGCTGTAAAGATTTAAAGATAGGCCGTCAGCCTGCTTGATGCTGTATACAATACGGTCTCCCATTTTATTCGTACTCCTCTACTTCTGTAATTTCTAATGGATACCAATCATAGGCATAAGCCTCTACATCTTCTGTGAGTTCGATTTCTTGCACTTTAGCAATAGCCTCGTCCTCGTTTTCTGCCTCAATCTCAAATTCGTAGTGGGTCTCACGAACTGCGTTAACTGTGTATAGTGTCATTTTTGCTCCTAGTAATGAAAATCAACGGGTACAAGATATTGTCTCATGGCAGTCTCAGGATTGTCAAGTCGCTCCTGGATATAGCCAATATGAGCGGTATATTCAACAAGGTCGTAAAAATATGAATCTGGAGTATAGTAATCCATAAGCATATCCCCTACCTTCTTAAAATAGTATGGATTAAGATCGAATCGTAAATCATTAGGCATTACACAATCATTGCTAATATAGTCAACAATATCACTCATTAACTTATCAGGATTAAGTTGTTCAAGATAACGATTCATTTCTTCGATACGATTCTTTTTAATATTATGTAATCGTAACTTAAATAATTCTGGATTCTTCTGGTTTGAAATAATCATGTCAGATGAATCTTCATACTGTGAATCACTCCACCTGCCACCTCCAACTACATGCCAGTCAGACCAGTCAACAAACTTCTCACCGTCCTCATTAATCAAGCGGGATTGAACTAGATCGAAAGCCTCTTCCTTATTCTCAGCCTCAACAGCAAACCAATGTAGTGTATGCATTATTCTTGCTCCAATTCTTTTAGTTCTTCCATAGTTGCACACTTAGCACATTTACCGTCAGTGCCAAGTTCACTAAATTTTTCATAGTGTAGGTCTGCTGCTGCTCCAAACCATTGTTCTTCACAATTAGCACACATGTAGTTATCTTCCTCTACTTGTATGAAATACTCAATACCCTCTGGATATGGGAAGGTAGTTACAAAGTATCCTAATCTATTTATAAATCCTATACCATTAGTTATATAAGTAGAGTTATTCTCACCATGATGATATGTCCAAACATATGAAGGTTCTTGTGCTAGAACAAAATCTAACTCCTCACCAAATGTTTCAAACATAATGCCTTCATCATCTTCATTTTGGAATGAGGCATTGTCATCTAGGTGGTTTGTAACTGGTCTGAATGCTGTTTCCCATTCTTCCATAGACATTTCAATATATTTAGTGTTTGACAAGGGTCTGTCCTTTTGCTAGTAAGTGTTCTGATAATTCTATAGCACCTTCGAGATAATCGCAAATAGAATCTGCTCCGTCTTGTAATTCGAGACGATGTTCTAATTCGTTCTTATGATTCTCAATATAAAGAAGAAACTCTTCAAGATTGTTCATTATTTAATTCCTCTTCATATGCGTATGGGTCAAACTCATTTGCTAGTTCTGAGGTGTATGTTTCATTATATATTAAATAATATGCGGCTTCTAATCCAAGAGCAAATCCTTCTGCTTCCTTGCGTTCAAAACCATCCATTGCATCATCGTAGCCAGATTCAATCTCAGCCTTGTGAATATTTACGTAATCAATCCAAGCCCTATCAATAAAGTCTTGTAACTTTGCCTTTGTGTCCATGTATCAATTATATGGGTTGGTGTTGATTTTTACAACTTCTACAGGTGTGACCTTGCTCACATCCGTAATGATAGGGGCGTTAGCCTCTTCCTCAGTAATCAGTTGCATTCTACGTCCACATGGGCATGCCATATCACCTGATGGCCAAAATAGATTATCATTATTCCAGGTCAATTCTAGCAGGGCATCACAAGAATCAGGATCACATACATAAGTATATCTAGTCCACATAAGATACAATCAACTCCATAGCCTTATGTAGAGAGCAATCACAGTCTCCTCCACCCATATTTTCCATGAAATCAAAATGAGAATAATTATCCTCGTATATAGCCATTAGTAATTCATTTATTGTATAAGGTTTGTATGTTTGGGTCATAAATTAATTGTAGCGTAGAAATGGGGAAAAAACAAGTCTTACGTAATAGGGTTTTGGTGTTTGTTTATTTAAATAAGTGGTGCCCGAGGCCTTTTTGATCTAAAGGAAAGGGAGCAGTTTATACTCATGCTCAGGAGTGTATATTTATGCAGCCATTACTGATTGCACAACAGTAAGCAAACGATTTTTTTCTGCATTGATAACAGGGTCAAAACCACTTGCACCTGCAAGAATTGATTCGTTACTACCACCACGAGCAGAACGATACCAATCAAGGCGTTCTGTAAGTGCATTAAACGCACCCCACGCTGTGCCTGCAATCATTCCGTTAAACTGTCCAGTGTAAATATCATTGATAACATCAACTTTATTTTCCCACTTTTTAACAGCACCCTTAGAATCTTTCTCAGGTTTTGGATAAGCCTTAAGAATAATATCATTAAATGTTTTAGCATCAATTTCATGCTGAATCATTGCATGAGCCATTTTATCGAACTCATCCATATATTTATTAGCAAGACCTAAAGCCTCACGAGCAACAGCAATTTTGCCTTCTGCTGTCTGTGTGTGACGAATCTTGAAAGATTGTTTAACACCATTCTTGCGATTAGTGCGAGATAGTGCAAGGTTAAGAGTGTTAGCGCATACAACACGAACAGGTGTAATACTTGCCTGAATAGCGATTGAGCCATCGTGTGATGTGTTAATTAGAAGATAAGTTTTAACTTTATCCGCAACGCCTGTAGGGTCAAGAATAGTCTCACGTTCTAAAGCAAGAGAGCCAAATACAACACGGCCACCACGTAGTGAGCCTGCTGTCTCCCATCGTCCGCCACCATCAAGAATATTGTCACCAAATGAAAATAAATCTTCATTTTGTAGTGGAACATAACGCTGACCAACAACACCCAAAACATCTGTCTGTGTATTGTCAAATGGGTTAGTGCGAATTACGTATTGATAAGATTTATCAGATGATAGATGTGTAGGAATTTCTAAATCTTCCAATCGAACATTCCAATTTGATAAGTTAGCAGAATCTAGCATTTCTGCTGTAGTTTTCTCTTCTGTAAATACTGTGCCTAAACCATGCCATGCTGGTTCACGTAGTGATGAGAATGATTCGATTTCATGTGCCATTTTTATTTCTTCTTTCTTATAGGTTTATACTAAGTTTAACAGACATGAGACATAAAGTCAAACAGGTTTAGTAAACATGGGGCAAATTGGACATTTCTTAAGGTGATCTTAAACACATTGTGAAATTGATCACAGGCCCTCGGGACTTTCTTTAGAAGAGCAGTTTATCCTCGTGCTCAGGAGCGGCAGGCCTCAAAGAAAGGAAAAGGACCTACCAAACGTTAGCATTCATTAGCATCATACAATTCATATGAATCAATTACAATATCGCCGTTATTGATGTCAACATAAGCATCCTCTAATGCTGCAGTCAAATCAAAATCTTCTGCTTCGTTTGCTGGGATTGAAATTGTTCCAGTGAAATTCATTGTTGCAGTAAATGAAATTTCTTTTGTTGGTAAATAGTCAATTATATTTGATAGTTGTACTACAATATATTCAGCATCATCACCATTTTCATAGAATGAATCAATGACATCAATAATCTGAGATTGTACACGTCCGTTTTCACTCTTCCAGTAATCGCAGTTTTGATGATTCTTTAAATTGTTTTGTAGCATGTTAATTTGATTCTGCAAAAAATCTGTTGTTACGTGTTCCATTATTCTGAATCCTTTCCCATTGCGTTCATTTCACGAATTGTTGTTAATAGTTCATCCAATTGGTCCTTAGTCATTACTGCCTCAGTAACTAATGTAGCAGTAACTGAAGCAAGGTGAGCAGAATAATTAAACATTGCGTCAGCAAATTCTGCGTCTGTCATTTCATGACGAGCATTATAAATTGACTTTGCCTTTATCATTGTGGTAATATCGATTACTGCGTTTCCTGTTGCGTCTTGTAGCGCAATTGCGGTTGATATCATTTTTTGCCTTTCTTTGTTAATAATATAATCTTAGCGTAAAGCCACGACATTTTCAACTCGTATCTTAAATAATGAGATGTATTTTATGTGATTCCAGTCACAGCCTCGGGGCCTGTGGATAACTTGTGGAGCAGTTTTATATCATGCTCAGGATATTTGCTACCAAGATTTTGGATTAGATCCAATTTTTTGGTTCTTGCAAACTTAGTAAGTTTTTACCATAGCGAAACGAGTTTGGTTATTTGCTAAACGCAACATAACTTTAGTTACATTTCGTGTCTGTGGAATAAACTTTTCAATGCGTCCTGTAACGCCTGTGCGAGATGTTGTGAATAAATCTCCAATTTGATAAGTAAATCCGCCTAGAGTCATTTTTATTTTGCCTTTCTATTTGTTTGGGTTATATTATTATTTTAGCAGGGGGATTAGATTTTGTCCAATCCCCCCACAACTTTATAGATACTGAGCGATTGAGTTGTAAGTTGAAGTTGAAATAAATTCCTCGTCCGTCATCTTTAACATACGAAGTGCATTTTCAATTTCATCTACCATTTCACGATATTGCCAATCGTGCAAGGTATCATAGTCCTTCTTTGGCTGTTCAGGTAATTCAATAGTGCCTTTTGGCAAATTGAAGTCAATGTTGATTTCGCCATTATAGCGAACATTTGCTTGTAGGTCTGTTGCTTTAGTTGTGTGTGCAAGTGCTAACTTAGCAACACTCTTGCGCCATTTTTCCATAGCGTTATGATACTTTTCCTCATTAGCCTTTTCATTAGTCTTATTAAGTTTAATTTGTGCTAACTTAGTTTCAAGTGCGTTGATTACTTTATGAGTTGCAATCTTTACAGAAATTGCTTTGCCTCGTCGTGCCATTTATTTTGTTTCCTTTTCTTTGAGTGGGTTGATTGTGTTGAGCAGTTTTAATAGTCATGCTCAGGACTTTTCCTGTTTTTGTAGGAATTACTTTGCTGTCCAAGTTGTCCAGCGTGTCTTACCCTCAACATCAAGGGCAACACGAACATTACCATTTGGCTGTGGGTCAATCTTTGTGATTGTTCCTGTAACCTTTGTCTTCTGTGAAGTGTAAAGGTCGCCTACCTTGTAAGTTGCTGTATTTACTGCCATTTGTTTTTCTCCTTTGTTGTTGTTATATCTAAGTTTAACATTTTTGATTAGATTTTTCAAGTTATTTTTGATATTTCTCATATTTTGAGATTGTGACCTTTCTCACACTATTGGTGCATTAGAAACATGAGTAATAAGATTACTAGACATGCCCATAACATTTATCCCTCATTTCTTACTAGATGAAAATACAATATCTGCCTTTGAGTATACACATAAACTGCATGAAACGCAAGCAGAGCCATTGGTGCTAATTAGAGGGATAGCCTTTTTATTCTCAGGGCATTTAGCACCTGGTTTTCCGATCAGTTCTTTCATGGTTGCCTGTCCTATTGCAAAGGTATCTGCAAGATATGCCAATCTAATTTTACTTTTTTCGTTAATCTCTTTAGCGATGACTTGATTATCTTTATCAGTACTAAAATAAAGTGATAAGTTTTCTAGATTATCCAACATTAAAGCGGCAGCGGGTACACGAGTATAAACCCAGAATTGAACATCTTTATTCTTAGTTATAACCCAAGACCATGCCTTTATATAGGTTTCATTAAAGAAATCACCGTCCCAGTGGATACGGAATAATTTCTCTGCATTGCGTTTATCACAATCTGCCTTAAAATCTATAATCATATTATCTAATAAAGTAACCATAGTTTTATAGTCTGCGTCTTTTAACTGTTCCCAGTTTGACATTAAAACATTTCTAACACCTTTATACACTTTTTCCAATTTCCCTGCATAGCATACCTTAGCGCATGAGGGAGTTTGATTAGGGCAAGAGAAATCTTTTCCTGCTGGTAGTCCGAAAGTGTTTGCGATAGTTGGGGTTTTTCCATTTGGGGAAACTGCATTTGTTACTTTCCTATCTTTTGAGCGAATTAGGGTCATATTTTACTCACTTTCTTTAGACAAGTCTAACATTTTTCTAGTTGTTTGTCTAGTTCTTTTATATTTCTTTTTATTAGGAATTGCGGTAGCAGAATTAGAGCGACGTAACTCCATTAGTTTACGTAACTCCTCTTTTGTTTTTCGCATTTTCATATAATAAGATTAGCAGACTTAAAGAAAAATATCAAATTAAGGGAGAGTCTACGTAAATAGGATAAAACGGACACCCCGAGGGTATCACATAGTGAGACTAGTCTTCGTCTTCATCTATAAAGACATATAGTTTAAAAGTATCTTCATAGGTACATTCAGTAGTTGCTTCTTCGTTGAAATCATTAACATGAGTAATTGTATAGTTATCTCCCGTTGCATCATCAACAATAGAAATAATTTCTACAATATCATTATCAATATTAATTAAATCCCCTGCCATTAACTGGCTAGGGGTTAATAGATCAGCATAAACGAATTTCATGTTCTTCATTGTATCAGTCATTTATTCTTGCTCACCCGCTTCCATGCAACCATAGCAATCACAATCCCACGCATGAATAAGCCATGCGTCTAAGTGGTGGGCTTCAATAATTGCATGAGCAGGTGCATGAGTTTCTCCACGCCATGAAATACCCTCTGGCAATTCAATTAATTTATCTAATTCATAGTTATCGTTATATGCGTCAATAGCAGCAATACAAGCGGGAACCATTGAAGTAGGAACGGGTGGATAGTGATTAACTCTTAGGTGCATAGCAATAGCATCTTCTAAATCTAATATGCTTGCCAATTCTTGAGCGGTATTGTATCCCATTAGTTATTCTCCTCTATATAAATACTACCTGCCATTAGTAGTTCATCTAATAAATCTATTACATCTTGAACGGGTGCTTGCAAATTAGACTTACCAATAGCATCTTTACTATCATATAAGTCTGAGATTAAACCCTCAATATATTCTTTATCCATTATTTAATTACTACCTCTCCGTTACGATAAAAAGTCTTAGTATACATCTTGCCAATAGGGTCTGATAAATTATAGGTTGCGTATTCTTTAGCATCTCCGCTATCTACGCATTTATTCCATGCAGATACCGCTTCAAGTAAATCTGATACTCGTAGGGTATGGATAAGGCTTCCGTCATAGGAAGTAGTTAGAGCGTAGTGATATTCATTTTCCATTTTTATTTCCAATCTAGAGTGGGTTCTAATTCTAATCCATTAACTACAAATAAGCAAGTCCAACACTTAAGGTCAGCATATGCTTCGTTTTCGTTGCATTGTGTGCAAATATTATCAGGCATATTCACCCATTGTCTTCTCGTCTACCCAATCACGATAGTGGTTTTCGCATAGGTCAGAAGACTTAACTTTAATCTGGCGTAAGCCCATGCGTTGAGCGAAACAAACTGCACAATTATCCATTGTTTTCCCTTTCTTTCAATATTGAAATCCTATCATAGTCAAACGACAAAATACAAACGACACGCCGTAAATTCAGGAAACCAATTTTGTGATCTTAATTACACTTCCGTAAATTGGTACAAAACGGACAGGCCCTCGGCGCGGTCGGGCGTGTCGCTTTAACGATCACCTGCCCAAATGCTCCACGTTATCCATGCAAAAAAACTAAAAAACATTACACGCACCAAACTATCAAGAAAAATCATTAACATTTATTCTTCCAATCCGCAAGCAGTTACAAATTTATCATGATTAAAATTTGGGTTATCATCTTCAAACATTAAAGAAAATTCACCAACCAAATCACCAAAATCGTGTTCGTTAATTGGGTGATTAAAATACCAATTCTTTAGAATTTCAGCAGTTGCAACATAGTCTTTTCTAGTCATCATGTTAGTTATGTCCTAACGAAATAAACGCATAAGAACCGCCTGCGTTCATTACCTCTAAACGCTTATTAATTGAATCAATATTCATTGGAGTATCTGCAAGTAATTCAGTTAAGCATTGTAAATTCATTTCAATAAACTTACCTTCTGGAAGTTTTTTGATACTTTGATACATTCTACTTTCAACATCTACGCTAGAAATAAAATTAAAACCATTAAACTCAAACTCATATTCACGAAACATTCTTCCCATTTTTTCTCCTTAGTCTAAATACTTTAAATCGTCTTGGTCAAATAAATTTTCTGCTAAAACATAAACGGGATTTAGCATTTTATCAATTGCAGTTTTAGTTGAGGATTTTTTATTTTCCTCAACATAACTTTTAAATTCATCTAGGTTCATTTATAGCACCACCTCTAAAGTTGCGTGTTCATATTTTCCATTATTCCAATATGAAACTAAATACGCATTTTCTGAATAATCAGACTTGATAGCGGTAACGATAGTTCCCTGCTTAGATGAATTAGGGGATTTGTATAATTGACCAATTAGTAGGTCTGAAACGAGAAAGCCTCGCATTTTTTTTAGTGACATTTTGTGTCCTTTCTTTATATTCTAAATTTATCATATTAAGTTGTAAAAATCAAATCGACACGCTGTCGATCAAGTGTGACTTATGCCACACCATACTTCTTAGCATATGAGCCATCAGCAAATTTCCAATGGTTCTCACCTACCCACTTATTTTCAGGGGCTTGGGTGCAAGGATTACAAGCCTTTTGTTTATTTATAGTTGTATATAGGGCAGGCATTTTAGTATCCCCGCAAATATCGCAAATCCATTTAGTGTTAGTCATTTTATTACCAACCTTTCTTTTTTCTATCTAATACAAGTATTCTAACATAGGGGTACGACATTTTTGACCTCACAAATCGGACATATAGGATAAAGGGGATTGTGAAGTACCTCACATTTAGGGGATTTGACTAGTCATACGTATACATAACATAACAAATCGGACATATCGGACACCCTCGGGCCATGTGGTCTAAATCACATACGACACGCCGTGTTAGGACTTGACTTTTTGGCTTTTATATGTTAAACTAACGATAGTTAGAAAGTTAAAAGAAAGGTTCTAAAATGAACACTATGTTAGTCAATAAATGCAAGGTCTGCCAGTATCAGACACCAGAAACCCAAGACTGGTTCTGCCCAGTAGATGGGTCCAAATTAGACCGAAATGTCCGAATTGAATACTAAAATGTGAGGCAACTCACACCCCCAAATGCTTGACTTTTGGCGGTATCTGTGATAGGATACTCCTATACAATTAAATAAGATTAAATAAGATTAACAAAAAAGAAAGGTGGTCTAAAATGACTACACTAACAATTACAAAAGAGTGTGTAACCCACACACCACATATTGACTCTATCTCTGTTGATTACAAGTCAATGGATAGATACACATTCTGCGAGGAGTGTGAGCAAAATATAGAGTCTTTCTATATTGACTCAGACGGAGACCGCTTAGGTTCTTGGTCTAAGTGGAAGGAGTCTAAGTAAATGGACTTGTTTATATGCGATAACTGTGATACCCTTGCCACAGTAGAAAAAAACGGGGATACAATTAAAATTAACAAATGTCTATGTCTAACAGAGGAGAATAACTAAATGATACCAATGACTTTAACAACACCAAATGGTGAAACAAAAACAATGCACTTTGAAACAAAACAAATTGCTGAAAACTTTATCAATACATTTTCTAGTAAGTTAAATGCAGGTTTGAGTGTTTGCATAGATGCACCTCTAATTGGTTTTATCGTGACTGGGAAA
>OGVJ01000026.1_pt1 | contig 14712 bp, 44 predicted proteins | sample 1575741 | NCBI WGS metagenome assembly OGVJ01 (sample SAMN07581528, study PRJEB24739) | freshwater metagenome | place: Singapore | collected 2015-01 | reverse complement strand
CTGCTTCATCTGCTCAAATTGCTGCTGATTCTATTGGCGGTGACTGCGTCATTCGTGCATACTACGATGATTTTGTTCTTGGTAAGAATCCAACTATAGACAAGTCTAAGATTGCAATATTCTCCTGCTTACAATCTGGTTACAATGTAGATATGCACAAGGTTATTCTCGATCTACAACCTAAAGAAATAATTGCAGTCAGCATTAAACTTGACAAGGTAGAAAAGAAAGTGTATACTTCTAATGAAGTTCTAAACGATATCGATAGGTTATTCAAGTCTGACCAGACTTATATCTTTGGTTTTGTGTGGTAAGGAGAAATCAATGGATCAACAAGCAAAAGAAAAGCACAGCAAACGCATCCATCAAAAAGAAACCCATGTAAAAAAGCAAGCAAAGATTGCTAAACAACTAGGTATCCAAGAAAAAGAGCCGCATCGCTTTGCAAAGCATAGCCCAGCAAACTGTGGTAACCCAAAATGTTTTATGTGCGGTAATCCGCGTAAGACATCCAATGAATTAACCATCCAAGAACAAAAGTTCTATCAAGACCCAGATACTATTAGAGATAAACGCAGTAACGGAATAGTACCTGACGAAATCCAAGTATACCTAGATGTGAGAAATGGCACGCAATGAAATTAGCAACACTAACACAATACGCAAAACATAAAGATGGTACATACGTATCAATGGATCTGACTGATGAGTGCAGAGATCTATTAGATCATTTTGTTGAAATGAATCTTGGTCTCTCTGAGCGAGTAGATAAATCCACTTATCATATCACTATCATCTATTCTCGTACTCCTGTTCCATCAGCAGAACTATATTCTCGCACTGAGAGTACTGGTCATGCGCTTGTTACTGGTTATGATGTATTCCCAACTAAAAACGATGGTAAGTGTTTAGTTATGCGATTAGACTTTCCATTTGCAGTTATGTTAAACAAACAACTAACTGCAGAAGGAGCAACCAGTGATTATGATTCTTACAAACCACATATGACTATTGCATATGATATTAAGCAGGAAGTTGATCCTGCAACCCTTCCAGTACCACAATTCCCCTTACATTTCACAACTGTTAAAGTAGCACCACTCGATCCAGAGTTTGTTCCTAAAAACAAGTAATTGTCTTGCAAGATTCTTTAGTGTATAATATAGCTAAAGGAGTTTGAAATGAAATGTTGTGATAATAATTGCAGACAAGGTCGTGACTGCCCGCATCGCACATCCATTCTGGACAATCCAAAGTTCATAATGGTATGTGCGATTGTCATTGCACCATTCATTGCTTTGTGGATGTTAATTCGTCATCCAGTTATTTGTTATCGTGTTTGGAAGAGTAAGCATGAATAAGTTGTTTGTTATGGTTGGTGTTCCTGGGTCTGGTAAGTCCACTTGGATTAAAAACCAAAAGTGGGCGCTGGGTATGCCTGTAGTTAGTACCGATGCTTTTGTAGAAGATTATGCTAGGGCGCGGGGTAAAACTTACTCTGAAGTATTCCAAGAGTATATGCCGACTGCTGTAGAAAAGATGGCTGAACAGGTTGTGTTCTACAGAAAAAACAAAGTTGATATTATCTGGGATCAGACTAGCACTACCATTGCCACTCGTGCTAAAAAGATCCGTATGTTGCCAGAATACTACAAGATCGCAGTGGTGATGAAGACTCCACCGACAGCTGAGTTGCAACAACGCCTTGCTAGTCGTCCAGGAAAAGTTATTCCATGGGAAGTTGTATCAAATATGGCTCAACAATTAGAAGCTGAGCCACCAACAGAAGATGAGGGATTCGATGAAATCTGGTATGGACAATGAAGTTTGTTTAGTTTGCGGCAAACCTGCTGATTGGGTTCGTTCAACCCAGTTTGCTGGTAACCATCCGTATTGCGAACACCACGCAAAAAAGGAAGATGATTTTGGTGAAGACGATTCATACTCTTATTGGATCAAACTAGAAGACAAGGAGAAGTGATATGTTAGTTGCAGTAATGCTAATTGTACTAGCCGCACTAGTTGGTTTATTTTTATGGACACTCACCGAGTGTAATCCAGATGACGAACAAGATTGATACCATTTACTTACACAGAGATGATCTGCAGACTATTCTACAATTCTTGGATACATTTCCAGATCGTGATGTTGTAGAAGTTACTAGCGATACATCCAGTGGTATTGGTGCGCTGATTAAGGCTAGTGTTATTGGTGCTACGGTCAATGGACATGTCGTCACTGTAACAAAAGATATTGTAGACGAGAGCAGCTGGTAATGTTTCAGCAGGAAACAGATTTTAAAACCCATGACTACATCATTGGTGGAAAGATGGTTGTTGGTCGTGCTTCAATGGATCAGTCATATGCTGTACAGATGACGTCAGATCAAACATTCCGAGATGAAGTAAAGAAGAAGTTGATTATGGATATGGCTCAGTTCATCCTGGAGAACAATCTTGTGGAGTTTACTCAGTATGATGACCCAATATCGTTTACAAAGCATATTGCAGTCCGAGCCTATCTTGCACCAAACGACCAAGTAAAGATTCTACGATTAGCCAATAAGATTGTATGAAGACGTTTGTTATTGCAGGTACATACGAACAAGGTATGCGTTGGGTCAAGCAGAACATAACTCACTATGCGACCACCCATGGTAGCTGGAGATCGCTTAGTGATTATATCATTGTTCAAAGTGTTATTAACCTAAAAGGTTACAGTAATCCACATGGAGTGTTCGTTGGTACATGGCGTGAGCGTAAAGATATTAGTGAAATCTTACACAACATACATTTTCAATCTTCGCCATCTAACCTAAAGATAATAGAGTTGTTGAAGGAATTGGCATGAAATATTGGACAATCGCATTTCCAGGTGAGTGCGGACAGCATGTTCAGGAGACTTGGTCTACAGAACAAATTCCGCAGAGCGCATGGTATCGTAACTGGGTGCTAAAGGTAGTACAAGCGGATCGTGCATATCTGTTGGAGGATCCACAGAATGCAATCGATGATTGGATCGTAGTCCACTGGGCTGTAGAAACAGATCAATGGGGAAATAAGAATGTTCAATCTAGTCAAGAAACCTGAGGTATCTGAAGCCACTCGTCTCGAGCAGATGCAACTAGAAGAGCTAATGCTCTATCTGATTCGATATGGCAAGCCTCGTGTATCCTACCATGATGGTGGTTGGTACTGTAAGGTCGAGATGAATACGAACACAAAAGGAACACAATTCGACGTAGCATCGGACTTTGACCAACCAACTCCCTTACATGCTGCTCGTATGTGCCATGAGCGTATTATTGGAGCTATGAAAGCGTTAGGTGTATGAAAGTAACTGAAGATCAATTTAGATACGAATGGTTCTCTGGAACTGGTGGCGGTGGACAACACCGTAACAAGCACCAGAACTGCTGCCGTTGTATCCATGAGCCCACTGGAATCGTAGCCACTGGACAGACCAGTCGTAGTCGAGATGAGAACAAACACAATGCTTACATCAACTGTCTATCGAGAGTGAAGGCGCATTTCCACAAGGATAAAGAACGATTCTTGGCTGGTACAGAACGTATCCGTACTTACCATGAGCCAGACAATCGAGTAACAGACCATGCCTCTGGACTCCAAGATACCTATACTAACGTAATCGTCAAGGGTAATATGGAACAGATGATCGAGGCAAGAGCAAAGGTAACAAGATGACCAACGAAGAAATGATTAAATTCCTACAGGATCGAATCGAGCACCTAGATGCTATGCTCGAGAAATCTATGGAGATGAATCGTAAGCTAATGGAAAAACTTGGAGATCGTCCAATCACTCCGTTACCTTATCCACTACCAACTACACAACCAGTGTGGCCAACCATTAATCCACCAATCGCAATCAAAGACCACTGTCACAAGTGCGGTCTAAAGATGGAAGGTGTGATGGGTTACGTTTGTACACAACCACAGTGTCCAACTGGACTAGGAGGAGCATGGTGTGGAAACCAAAGCTAATTTACCCCAGTGGATCGACGAGATCGATGAAGGTGGCTACCGAGAAGTTAGCTTAAAGACTCCAGAGTTTTTAGAGCTACAGGCTAAGTATCAGGCACTGTACAACAAGACAGAGTGGGACAATTGGAAACCAATAAGGGATATACGATGAATTTAGAATCACATGCGTTAATAGAATTTCGTGCAGCTGGCTGGCTGGACGAGAACGGTAAGTTCAAAGATGAAATGCAGGAACTAATCTGCAAGCAACTGTTGGAACTACTACATCTCTTTGGTTCACATGGTCACAGTGGTTCGACTGCACCCTATGCACTACGTCTGTTCGATCGTCTTGCAAAGTTTGAGCCAATCGTCCCGCTAACTGGTGAAGACTGGGAGTGGGTTGATCATGGGTACACTAAACAAAACAAGCGTTGTTCATCTGTTTTTAAAGATCCAGACGGTAGCGTGTACGATATCGATGGTCGAGTTTTTTGGGAGTGGCAAGAATTTCAAGGTGAAGCTGTCAAGTCTTACTACACCAACAGTGAGTCTCGTGTACCTGTAACCTTTCCTTATACTAAACCTGAGAAACCAGAATACGTGTATCGATACTCAGATGCTGATCCACCTGCACCACCACAAACTGAAGCGGGACTGCTATGAAAACTATTATTGCAGGTGGTCGTGATTACCACAACTATGATACCTTACTAGAAGCGATTAAAGAAGCTGGTTGGGATATTACTAGTGTAGTTTCTGGTGGTGCTACTGGTGTAGATGCGCTAGGAGAGCGATACTCTGAAGAGATGAACTTACCCTTACAGATTTATCGTGCAGACTGGGAGACGCATGGTCGTGCAGCTGGTCCAATCCGTAATCGTAAGATGGCAGAGAATGCTAGTGCACTTATCGCAGTCTGGGACGGTGCTTCACGTGGTACAAAGAATATGATTGAAACAGCCCAAAAACGTGGGCTACTTGTTTACGTAAAAAGAATATGATAGACTATCATACAGCACTCCAAGAGATGCATAAGGGAAATGTAGTCCAGTATATTGGTACAGTAAATGGTCCAGTCTGGAATAGAGGAAATAAATTCTGTATGCAACGTGGTGTAATTTTTGTCTATAATCCACAGCGTATAGACTACAAAACCTGTGGACACATGGTCTATGATCCAGATTTTCGATATGAACTAACTGGAGAAACCGTAGACCCAAGAGGCTGGCCAGAACATCCAAAACGAGAAGTAAAGGGCTACAGTAGAATAGGACTAGGTAACGTATGATAGATTTAAACAAACTTGCAGCCCAGTCTCTGGTTTATATGGATACTGGTCTAGCAGATGGAAAAGAACTAATCTTTAGTAAGGAAAAGTTCGCTGAGTTGATTGTTAGGGAATGTATCGGTTGTTGTGAGAGTGTTATCAGCGATCCTGTTCCTGAAGGTGTAGATACTTGGCTGAACGGTGGCGAACAATGTATCCAAGAGATTAAACAACATTTCGGAGTTGAAGAATGATTCGTTTTCACCCCAGAGATATTGGAATGTGGCGTGGAGTATTTAACTTTCCACCAAAGATGCTACCACTCCCAGACTATAAGGAATTCGACTCTCCACAAGAATTCCTGGAATTTCTACTTGAACATAAGGTAAAGGTCGACGACCCCGATAATAAACTAATGTTCGTAAAAAGAACAGCCAATACAGATTATGATTGTATTACTCTATATGAGTGTATTCAATGGTCCAGTATAGGAAGAATCGAAGTATCCTCGGAATATATTATTGAACGTCTGAACAGGATGGTCACTGCTATGCCAGTAGAGGATAAAAAGCAACTAATAAAAGACCTATTAGGAGTACAATGAAGACTATCAATAGTCCTTCTGGTCCATACATTACAGTAAAAGAAGGAGAATCCACGTTCTCGATACAGCTACATCGTTATGGTAATGTGTCTGTTGTATTGGATAAGAAGGTAATTCCAGAACTAATCCTAGCACTAGAGGAAATGCAATGTCAGACAGAAAGAACAGAGATCGAGGACTAAAGAATAGTCGTAAGAACCGTTACCGCTGTGGGTGCTGGCTATGTCTCGAGGGTAAGGAAAAGAAACGCATTCTAAAAGAACGCAATCGTGAGAATCGTAAAGAGATCCAACGAGAGCTAGGATACAGTAGAGTAGGACTAGGTAACGTATGATCCACTACTACATCCTGTCTGCCGCACTAGAGATCGCAGGTTGCTACTACTGGTCCCGAGGTAACTATCTGATCTCTTTCTTATCACTAATAGGATTTGCGTGGACTCTGAGTCTACAACCGTATGAACCAGCCAGAGCCTATGTGATCTATGGAGGAATCTATATTCTATGTAGTACAGTATTTGCTGCCCTAACAGGTGTAGTGCTAGAGGTTAGAGACTGGATAGGGATAGGGATGATGTTATTGGGCGTAGCGGTGCTTATTTAGGTGTGGTGGAGGAGCTCGGCTAAATAAGGGAATCTGGTGGTATTTTAGTGTAAAATGGCGTACAAAGAAAAAGAGTGTCCTAAGTGTGGCACCAAGCATAACAAACGTGGTCAATACTGTTCCCGCAGCTGTGGCAATGGTCGTGTATGGTCGCCAGAGATGCGTGAAGTCTTCCGTCAAAAGCAGAGTGAGTTCATTAATAGCGATGATGATGTAGCCGAAGAAGCACGATGGCGTATCAATAACTACGACGAAGAAGAGCCACCAACCCCTGTCCGAGATATGTCCACCATTGAGTCCAATCAGTTTGTCCAAGATGGCGACCTGTGGACTAAGTGCGATTAGTGCGATCCTATGTGCGCCACTATGTCCGAAACCTATGTGCGAGACTATGTGCGCATCGTGTGTAAACCTGCATCCGATCCGTGTGCGTCGAGCCTAAATCGCTGTGTTCGACAAGTGTGCAATATTGCAAAAAAGACTTGACTACTGCTTGACTTTAGGGCATAATAACGGAGTAATGGATGATAAAGGTTAGAGTAACAGACGAGTTCCATACCGTATGGGTATTCGAATCCGAGTCGACCGATGAGGTAATGGCTGTAGTGGATGACTGGTTAAGGTCCAAGGAAATTACGCCAATCTATGAAATTGTCATCGAAATTGATCCAGTAAACTAAAGTAATACAAAATCCATTAAATCGAATACCAAAGTATTACAGGGGTTTCCCTCTAAGAAGAAAGTATTCGATTTTTACATTTGAGTAACACTTTCGTTTTCCATCTCAGAAAGTAGTACTTTTCACTCCGAGTAAGTACTTACTTCGCAGTCTATCTTCCGATTGTTTCTCTCAATCGGTATCAATAACCCCATTGGAAATAAGTTATTGTCGCCGTTGCAAAAATGGAGTAGGATAGTGGGTAGGGCGGGAGGGAATGACTTTCATTTTGCTTCCTGCAAAAACCAAACAGGTACTCTCGCCGTCCATCCCAGGTGTCGCCTTTCGAATCGATGCAACAATTATACCCCAGTGGAGACGGACGACAACAACTTTTTGGATGACCCCACGGATTGGTAGGGAATGCAAAAAGTTGTTGACTCATTTGCAATTTGCGGTATAATTTAGTCATAGTTTGAAAGGAGATCGAAATGAAAGTTCAAGTTGACGGTGGAATGGTCGGTGTTGGTGATTTTGTTTGCTTCAAGAGCGACTATGAGCAATGCGGTAAAGTGGTGGCGATGAAGCCTTCACAGTGGGGTCAGGGTTACGATCTGGTGCTGGAAAATCCTAATGGCTTTGGTGGTGATTACCTGCGTTACGCTACCCGCACGGTGGAGCGAGCAGCTGACTGCTGGGTAGAATAACCCCACTGAGTTGAGGGTCAATAAAAAGTTGTTGACTCAGTTGCAACTTTGAGCAATAATTCGTTATCGTTTGAAAGGAAACAAAATGCTGATTACCCGTGAATTCCTCCGCTCTATCAATTTCCACGTGATGACCGATTTTGACCGTCAAGGATTCGCTGGCGCTAACAGCCCAGTTGCGCTGCTCGGCGAAAACGACAAATACTTGGTGGTGGTTGACGGAAATTATTGTGAGGTTTATGAAGCCGAGCCGACGGGTGACGGCACTTTTGAGCCGATTGAAACCTGCGAAAACGTTTGCGAATTGCCCTACTAACCGTAGGGTTTTTCCAGAAAGTTGTTGACGGATTTGCAAATTGCGGTAGAATTCTTCTATCGTTTGAAAGGAAACAAAATGCTGATGAAAAGTGACCGTGTCTCGAGCCAATTCCTGGTTGCCCTGAGCCATCTCGAGAAAGCCGAAGCAGCCCTGCACGCTATCCGTGAACTTGAGTTGGCTGAGCACGATTCGGTTAGCGAGGAATTTTCAAAGCTAACGGATTTTATCGAGGACATCCATATGCAGGTTTGCGCCCCGATGCAGATGGAGGAAGAAGAAACCCTCGAGAAAATTCAAAAAATGGAGGATGAGTTGTTCCAGCTGCGTGCGTCCCTGCGATAACCATGCTGGCGCTGGGGGCTTGACGGATTTGCAAGATTGCTGTAGAATTTGTCTTACTGAATCGGAGAACACTATGAAACTGCTGAGCACTGCGAATCCCAAAGTCTTGAAGGGTCAATCCCAGGGTTACAATACCTTCATTCTCCACCTGTCTCCCGCCAATGTATCTGGTTATGAGACTTGCCCCAAGCGCACTGCTGGCTGCACTGCTGCCTGTCTGAACACTGCTGGTCACGGTGGTATGTTCAAGAAGGGTGAGACGACCAACATCGTCCAAGAGGCACGTAAGACTCGCACTCGCCTGTTCTTCGAGAATCGCAGTGTGTTCTTCGAGCAGCTGGTCCGAGAGATCAAGAATGCTATCAAACTGTCTGCCAAGCAAGGCATGACTCCAGTCTTCCGTCTGAATGGCACCAGTGACCTGTCCTGGGAGAAGTACGAAGTCGCAGATGGCAAAAACATCTTTCAACTGTTCCCTGAGGTACAATTCTATGACTACACTAAAATTCTTGGTCGCAAAGTTGCGCACATCCCTAACTATCACCTTACATTCTCCGCTGCTGATGGCAATGATGCGGATGTTCTGAAAGCCATCCAGCAGGGTATGAATGTGGCGACTGTGTTCGGTCTGAAGAAGACTGAGCCGATGCCTGAGACTTACAATGGTCGAGTCGTGTTCAATGGAGACGAGAGTGACCTGCGATTCTTGGATCCCAAGGGTGTGGTCGTTGGCTTGTACGCTAAGGGTCGAGCCAAGAAGGATACGTCTGGATTCGTCAAGATGATTCCTATCCGAGCAGCCTAAAACGAAAGGATTACATTCCCCTACTGGGTGTAGGGGATTACAAGAAACCTGTTGACTTTCTTGCAATCTGGAGTAGAATTCTCTCTATTGTGATTGAGATTGATTGGAGATGAATATGACTCAAGTGACCGCTGTTTCTTTCGATGCCAAGTCTGGCAACTACTTCGCCAAAGTCGGTACTAAGACTATCAAGTCTTACAGCAAGGCTTACGTCGAACGCAAAGTGAAAGCCATGGTTGGCGACATCGAAGTGGCAGTGGCTGCTGCAACCGAAAAGCAGAATCGATTCTCTATCGATGAGCGATTCTCCTTCGTCGAGAAACTGGTGACGATGGTCGCCACTGGTGTTCAGCCTTCTGCCGTGATCACTGGCAGTGGTGGTCTGGGCAAGACTTACACTGTGACCAAGACTCTCGAGAACAATGGCTACAAGGACATCTCTGACCTTGCTGAATTCCAAGTTGGCTCTGTCATTAACACTCGCAAGTGTTTCACCACTGTCAAGGGTTTCTCGACTGCCAAGGGTTTGTATCGTACCCTGTTCGAGAACCAGAAGTCTGTGATTGTGTTCGACGACTGCGATGCAGTGCTCAAGGATCCCGTGGCTCTGAATCTGCTCAAGGGTGCTCTGGACAGCTACGGCAAGCGCATCATCTCTTGGAATGCCGATATGCGTGACGAAGATCTGCCTCGCTCTTTCAACTTCGAAGGTCGAGTCATCTTCATCTCGAATATGGACCAGTCGAAAATCGACCAAGCCATCCGCTCTCGTTCGATGTTGATCGACCTCGAGATGACCCTCGACCAGAAGATTGACCGTATGGAAACCATCTCCAAGTCGGCTGAATTCCTGCCCGAGTACGATGCCAAGATCAAGGCTGATGCACTGGCGCTGATTCGTGAAGTCAAGAACGAATGCTCTGAGATCTCCCTGCGTACCCTGATCTCCGTAGCCAAGATTCGTGCCTCTAACCCGAAAGACTTCAAGGATCTGGCTACCTACATCCTTACAAACTAAAGTGTTACTTCGGGATGACCCTACGTCCTGTAGGGTTATTCCAGATAGTTGTTGACATTCTTGCAGACTGATGTATAATAACTACAGTTGATTAGGAGAATGGAATGAAAAAACTGTCTTATAGCCAGATCCGTGAAGTGCAAGATACCATCGAAAAGTCTGGTATGCAAGGTCATTATGTTCTGGGTGCTTACGAAGTGATGCTGGCAAACATCATCGCTGACCTGCCGAAACACAAGCAGATGGAAGCGATTCGCACTTTCGAATCTCTGGCTCTGCGTGTCAAGTCTATTGATTCTGGTTACTGAAATGGAGAATGCAATGAACACCATCTACAAGAGCAAAGCAGAGCAACGTGTTGAAACCAGTGAGGCTATCCAGCAATTTTTGGCTAGGGGTGGTTCTATCGAGATCGTCCCTGCCAAGAAGATGCGTCGTCGTACCACACAGAAGATGGCTGGCAAGACCTCTCGTGGTTTCCAGTCTGGCACCTCTGGCTTTGCTACTGGCTATCCTAGAAAGACCCTTGCCTAGAGAGCAGAATAGAGTATAATACGTCTACACACTGAAATGGAGATTATAGTATGGTTGGTTCTATTCGTAGCTTTCTTGGCTTTATGCTTTGCTGGGGCGCAGTTGGTGGCTTGGATACTGGTTCTGCCATTCTACCTTGCTTGGCGATTGCGTTGGTTGGTCTTGGTTTGCTGTATAGTGGTGTATCTGTTATGAAGGAGAATGCATAATGTTGCGAATGCTGATGATTGAGCGTATTCTCTACGCTGTAGACGATGAAACACTTATTTCAGAATACGGTGTTTTCGAGGATGAATTAGAAACAATGAATGACTTAGATCTTTTTGAATTATTTGAGGATGTAATGGGGATCTTGGCTGATTGAGGAAGGGGGTATCCCTTTAATATGAAAATGTATTGAAGGGACTCCTACCGCTAGGACAAAAAGGCTATAAGCACCGAGACTCTATTTTTACAATTGTGGGACTCCTACACTAATACACAAGGGACTCCTCCCTAAGAAAGGCGATATATGACTGGTTTTATCTCTAAGCGTGCAATGGCAGATTCAAGGGACTCCTCCGTGGATACCGAGGATTATTTCTCATATCTCGATGATCTCCGAGACTCTGGCGTCACCAATATGTTTGGGGCTGCACCGTATCTACAGGAAGAATTCGGTCTAGACCGTAATGAGGCTAGGGATATTCTTCGTCAATGGATGGATTCATTTCACTAAGGGACTCCTATGGAAGATCGTGCATTCTTTGGTTGTATCGTGGCTTTATTTCTAATAATGTGCGGTCATCCTTTCTTAGCTTTTTTCTTGTTTTTATTAGTAGTTTAAGGGACTCCTATGGAAGACGAAGATTTGGTTGCTATCCCTAGAGAGCAATGGGACACTATACTATTGCGTGCTCAGGTAGAACTACTACAGCGAGTGAATAGGCTAGTAGAGTTGTTGGAGCGGGACTTGACTTCTAACAGCGATTCGGGTATAATAGAAAAATGAATTATCGAGATTATTTCGAAAAGCGTGATGCGGGACTCCCCCAACCTAAGTGGGTATATGGGGATAGAGTATTTGCGAAGTTTGGTAGGATTCCTACGATTGGTTCGGTAATTCGTGAAACCCTAGACGAGGATGGACGTAAGGTAGTGCTGATGATGGCTGACTTGCCTGTACGGATTGCTGGTGAGAATCGATCGGTATTTTTCGTTAATCCCCGAGATGTAAAACGACTAAAGGAACTGTGATGGAACCGACCCATGCCGAACTGATGGAACTGTGGAAAGTTTGTCAAAACTTTGTGGCTCAACACGAGATTGGTTGCGCCGAGTCGATCTATCAATCAGATCGAGTTATGATTGCTGCACCTGAACTGGTAGAGGAAGTTTGTAATGTTGTGGGCTATAAACCCTATGAGGATGAAGAATGAATCTGTTTAAAATTGTACCCATCTTCATTGGTGTAGTCTTTTGCATCATTGTTGCTTGGTGGATCTTTATTGGTTTTGTAGTTTATAAGGGTGCCACTGAGGTGCGAGAGAATGGTGTTGCTGGTATTGTCCATGATATCTGGTGTGGTAAGAAAACCGATTGCAAAGTTCCTGGAGTTGAGCAGTGAAAGTCTATTACATCCCCAACATCTGGGAAAATCAAGAACTTGATATCGAGGATGCGCTAGAGTTCGAGACGAATCGAGACATCCATTCCGCTAGGGGTGGCGGTTACGATGAGTTTGAGGTAGAGTGGCTTATTGAGGAAATCTCTAAGAAATACTTCTACGATCACGATGGTTGGGAAATTGAACGCACTTGGTCTGGCGAGGGTATCACCTTTGCTCTCTGGGATGAAGATCAAAACTTTGTTGGTAAGTATTCTTCCACTCTGGAATATGATCCGACTTTCTACTGTAGGAAAATTAAATGATTGGCTTGACTCTAGATTTTGAAACAGCAGATCGTATTGTGCGATTGAGTCTGACCGAACATCGAGATTATCTGCAAGGTGAGTTAGATCAATACTACGCTACTCAGGATACCCAGGATCCGTATTGGCTTCATCCCGAAGATGTAGACAATAACCATCTGTTGATCAAGCGTATCAATTCGTTGTTACAATATTATGGTGGAGAACTATATGGCGAACGTCAAACAAGGCAATCTAAAACGTCCCCCTCAATGGTGGAAGCATCTGCGAGACTGGAAGCGTATTTTCTGGAAATCGGAACGCAAGGAACACAAGAAGGCAATTAAAAATGACTTACCGTAAGTATTACTGGACTCATGCCAAGCGTCAGATCAGCGTGGCGCTAGAGATGATTTGGTTCGGAGTAATACTAGATCGTGGGCATCACTCAACTTGGAAAAACAAAAATGAACATCGCCGTAGATTTTGATGACACTTATACACGCGACCCTGCAATGTGGAATGACTTTATTCGTCTCGCACAACAGTTTGGTCATAACGTGTATTGTGTAACTGCACGTGCCCATGCGCAAGATGCAGAAGTTCTTGGCTCAATCGGCAAGGTTGTTGGTCCACAGAATTGTTACTTTACTGCAATGCAAGGTAAGCGAGCATATATGTGGGCTAACAAGGTTCGCATTGATGTATGGATTGACGATATGCCTGATATGATTGTCAACGGTATCGAGCATGTTAACGATGGACAGATTATTCTCCCATGAGTGAACAAGAAATCTTGGATCTGTACGCAGAGCTAGAGGAACACTACGGTGAAAATCTGGCAAACCCAGAACATTATCCCAGACAGTTTGCTCATCAGATTAAACTTTATCTGTACTACAAGGGTCGGCTAAATAAAGAATCGGACAAGGAGACATCGTGAAAAGTTTAACAGGTTGGAAAGTTTACGAATATACTACAAACACTGGTGCAAGTAACACAGTGGTAGTAGGATTTGACGCAGACGATAAAAAGGGTATAATTGAACCTGTCATCTCTCATGGTGATGGGATGATTAACGATTACAAGGTTTACGGCACAGCCAACAACCACTGGGCGGGTGCAAAGCAGTTGTGGCTAGACTACTGCACTGCGAACAATGTTAATTCTATCAAGGATGTTTCTAGTCAATACTAAAATGTGAGTTTATTATGAAAATTGGTGTGTGCTCTGATCTCCACTTGGAGTTCGGAGATTTAATGTTAAAGAATGAAGACAATGTAGATGTACTGATCCTTTCAGGCGACATCCTTGTCGAAAACGACCTACAGATCTACGATCGTCGTCAGATCGATATGGGTTTTATGCAAGCACGTTCAGTTCGTTTCCACGAATTCTTTCAACGTGTTTGTTTCCAATTTCCCCATGTAATCTACGTTGCTGGTAACCATGAGCACTACCATGGAGACTTTGCGCACACGATCGCTAATCTCAAGCGCAAGCTGGCTCACTACACTAACCTTCACATTCTTGATCGTGAAGTGTTTGATCTTGGCGATGTTCGTTTTATCGGTTCTACCCTGTGGACTGATATGAACAAAGAGGATCCACTCACTCTGCATGCAATGAAGAAGATGATGAACGACTTCCGTTGCGTTCAAAACTCTAACAAGGTTGTTAACTTCAGAACTACTGAACCTGTTGATAAGCCAGTTGGTATGACTGACTCTGAGTGGATTGCACAACCTCATGAGAAACGTGTCAAGACAGTCTTTAAGACTCGCACTGCTACTTTCTCTCCAGAGGATGCAGTTGAAGAACACCGTAAGTGTCTTGGTTACATCAAGACTGTTTACGAAGACACTCCACCTTGGAAGTCTGTAGTGGTTGTTGGTCATCACACACCTTCTCATACTTCTTGCCATCCTCGTTACAAGGATGACCAGATTATGAATGGTGGATACCATATCGTGACTGG
>OGVJ01000025.1_pt1 | contig 14874 bp, 10 predicted proteins | sample 1575741 | NCBI WGS metagenome assembly OGVJ01 (sample SAMN07581528, study PRJEB24739) | freshwater metagenome | place: Singapore | collected 2015-01 | reverse complement strand
ATTTTCCAATTCCCGCATTCAATGCTGCCGAGGCAATTGTTCCAACTAATTGTTGTTGAAAAGCTTTTCTTTGTTGAGTTCTATAAGCCTCTCTTTTAGCGATAATATCTAATCCTTGTTCTTGTGCGGAGCGAATCTCTTGATTAATAGTATCTTCATTTAGTAAGCCAAATCTAGAAAGTCTTGAGCTTTGATCTTCAAGGTTAATAAATGCGCTTGATCCACCACCTCTTAATACGTCAGTTGCTCCACTTGTAGTTGTTTGGTTAGCAAAAGCTCTTAATTGGTCATAGCCAGTTATATTACCACCACCACGAACACCGGGCAAGAAAATTCCACCATTATTCATTTTAGCGAGATTAGCGGCGCCATATTTTTGTACCGCAGATTTTCTCATTACGAATTCGCCGCCAGTAAGCATGGCAGGAACATCGTCACGGTAACCACTGCCACCGCTAACTAAACCGCCTTTAGCAAATGTTTTTGGAAAAATAGATGGAAATGCTCCTTGCAATCCAAGCATCATATTATTTGCTGCATTTTGTAAAAATGCATTTTGCATAGTTTTTAAGAAATTCATTGCAACATTTTGTAATGCCCCTCCAAGATCGTCTGTCTGTGAAATTGCAGCCGACATTGCATCTTTTAAACCATCTCTAAATGCTAATGTTGTATCATACGACAGTGTTTCAGAAAAGCTTTTGGCCTGTTTGTCTATTTCGGAAAATGCCCTAACCAATCCAGTTGCAGCTAATCCATTTTTTTCTCTAAAAATATTTATCTTTTCTTCGTATGTAAGTAATTGTCTCGTTTGATCTATGGCCGTATTTCTTTTTTGTTCCGCATAATCCATTTGGGCATTAGCTGTCGTCAATTTTGCTAATAAATTATTATAAACAGCACTAATTGTTTTTGAAAAATTTTCTCTTAAATTTTGAATTTCTTCTTCGCTTATTCCCGACATATCTATGTCTGCGAGCATAGAATCTATATCTTCAAAATTCATTTGTAAATTTCCTTTTATGTCAGATAAATCAGTAGCCGATAAAATTGAATTTTTTAAATTATTTCTAGTTTGTTGAGACAAAAATTTTAATGGACCCGCTTCATCAAAAATTGAAGCAAAATCTTTTTGAGTAGTTCTGAAAATAGAATTTCTTTTGTTTAAGAAGTCAACGTTAGCTTTTAAAACATTACTATATTGTTCAGTTGACAATGTTAATCTAGCTAATTGAGCTTCTTGCTCTGGAGTGGCAAATGCCTGAGATGCAATTTTTTCTCTTAGTTTCAATAACTCTCTTTGATTTTCAGTTAAATTTAAATCAACTCCAGATTCCAAACGAATATCAAAAATTTCTCTTTCTCTTTCGAGTCTATCTGAAGTTATTTGTAAAAGTAATTGTTGAGCACTTAAATCAGTCTGGGCTAATAAAACATTTTTTTGCCTTTGTTCGGTATATCTTAACTCTTCTCCAACCTTATCTTTTGCTATTTTTAAATTACTAAGTTCATTCATTAATATAACAGCCAAAGAGGAAACCCCTTGTATTCTTAAATCATTAATAGTTTTTTGTACGTCTTGTATTTTTTTTCCTGCTTTTAACTCAGATTCTAACATTGATACACGAAGAGCGTCTGTACTTGTAAGTTGACTTGTTCCTCTGATTTTTTCAATTATATTTTTAACTGATTCCGCATTTAATTCCGCCTCCTTTTCTTCTAGTCTTGTGAGTTCTTCTCGATTTCTTAAAATATTTTTTTGAAATTCAGACAGAGAAAGTTCTATTCTTAAATATTCTAATTGTCTATTGTTTCTTTCTTTTTCAAGCATTAGTTGATTTTTAGCAAATGCTTCGTTCAAAGAAATTCTAGTTTTTTCTAAAGCTATTCTTGAATTTAATTCTTCTTTTTCTCTCTTTTGTGCGGCTTCTCTTTCTTGAGAATCTTTTAAATTTTTTAAAGAAATTGCTGTTGTTAATTCAAGCTCTTTTGTTTTGTAGTTATTTATTTGATTTTGTAAATTTGCAATTTTTTCAGAATTCAATACAAGTCTAGCTTCAGGTAGATTTTCTTCCATTTGTTGTCTCGCGGCTCTCAAAGCTTCTCTTTGACCTTCCTCTCCCAATCCTGCGTTTTGAGTTAAAAGATTAGCAATATCTGATTGCCCTGCTGTTTTTCTTTTTGTATCCGCTATGCGCTGTTTCTCATCTAAATAATCAGAAATAGAACTTATTGTTCCTAAAACTCCTCCTACTGCAAGTCCAGCCACCCCTGCTCCACCAGATAGTTTTCCTAATATACCTCCCCTTCCTTTTAAACCTTCTCCAAGCATAGATCCTAAAGTTCCATATCCAGCAGTACTTGTAGAAATTTGACCAAATGCATTTAATGCTTTTGCAACAGCGCTATCCGTATCTTTAAATGTTGATTGCAAAGTGCTAGTTGCAACCTGAAGAGTAACAAAAGACGCCATTAATTTTTCAGTTGTTAATTGAAATTTTTTATTATTTTGGTCTACAGTTGCTGCTCTTGGGCCACTTTTAGTTGACTGAGGAGGGTTCAACATAGCTTCTTCTTGCTTTGCTTTTAAAGCCGCTCCTACAGAAGCTTTTATAGGAACTTTTTTACCACCTATCTCTTGATAATAATGTCCATTTTTTTCAGAAATATCTCCTTCTGCAAAATTTGGAATCTTTCCATTTGGCTCATCTCTTGTATTTATAACTGCAAGACCATTTGGATTTCCTGCATTTCTCAAACGTCCATCTTGCGTAATACGAATTTTATTTGGGCTTACTCCAGCCGCCATCTCTCTATTAATAGCATCTCCAAGAGGAGAACCTGCGGCGAAATTTGGGATATATCCGATAGACGCTTTTTGCGCAACTTTAGGATAAGCGCTGTTTAATATAATTTGATCTGCAAATGCAGTATCTCTTTTGTCGCTAATTTTATAGTCTGCGTAAGCTTCCCTTGCTCCAGTTGCGCCAAAAGCTTCTCTCAACAATTGAGCCTGTTGGAAATTAAGAACATCAAAAGTTTTCCCTTCTGCCGCACTTATAGCCTTTCTTGCTTCTGGAGAATCTTTTGGATTTAAAGCATAATCCATTGCGGCTTCAAAAATAGAACCAGCAACAGCTTTAGCTGCTCCTCCCGCACCTCCTTTTTTATCATATATTTCTTTAAACGAAGTATTATTTATCGGTGTTTTTGTGAGAGGTTTAAATAAATTTACAATTCTAGAACCTTCTCCATAAATAACACTAGCTACAGAATCTGATATGCTTCCAATTATTCCAGCTTCTCCACCAGATTTTTTTGCCAAATTATCTATTGAACTTTGTGAAAATCCATAAGCTTTAAATTTTACAAAATCAGCAATACTTCTGCCTTCTTTTGGTTGTATTCCTACACCCATTGATTCTGCATTTACTTTTTGTGCCATAGCTTGATCTGGAAGAAGCATTACTGCCCCACCAGGATAATCAATGCTACTTACTGTCAATCCTGTTTTTGCCATTCCTTTTCGACTTGTGTATAAACTACTTATAGCAGTTTGAGGGTCCATACCTTTTGCTTTTACATATTCAGCAATTTTCGCTTGTGCGTCTTTATTTGCAGTAGATCTAACTGTTGAAAACTCTATTGGTAAACCAGAAGCGGCAAATTCAGGTTTTAGATTGAAATAACTATATTCTGCAAAATTTGGTATATATCCTTTCGCCCCACGAACCATTTCAAAATTAGAAGCGGCACCTTTTACTTTTGAAATAAAATCAAATTGATTAAGTGGCGCATACATTGATCCTGCAATTTGTTTTTTACTTCTTAAATCTCCTTCAGATGGCCCTTCTCCAATTCTTCCCATTCTTCTGGAAAGAATGTCCATATTACCAGCATAAAGATAAGAAATTTTACCACCAGACATATTTACCGCATCAGCAATTTGTTGAAAGTTTTTAGATATACCACCGTCTTTTGTTCTTGCCGCTCCAGATAAAATATCAATTTCAGTTGCATCCGCTAACTGACCAACATTAGTTATAAATGAACCAAGTGAAGCTCCATAAGTTGATTTGCCAGATCCCGCAGGGCCAACTATAAGATTCTTTTTTGCACCCGAAGCCAAAATGGCTTTTAATAAAGCGTTCTTGTCTGGCTGAATTCTGTCTGCATCATAAACGTAACGAGCAAAATTTGGAACGTAACCTCCAGCCGCAGAAATCTTTTTTGCACCTGCTGGTAAGCCATATGATCTGACCATATCTTTATTAAATATAGCAGATCCACCATTAGCAAAATTTGGTACAATATATTCGCTAGTATTAGCAATCATCGTTCCTCGTTTACCGCCACCAAAAGCAAAATTTGGAATTGAAACTACTCTAGAAGATGCACTTGCTCCACCAACGCCACGACGTACATCCGCCGCCTCTTGAGCAGGTAAATATCCACCTGCGCCACGTTTTTGAATTTGTCCAGTAGTGGCACTTAATCCTCCAGCCATAAGTGCTGGAGTTACAGATTTCGCAATATTTTGAACTTGCTGTAATGCATTTAATTGACGATTATAAACTCCAAGTAAATATTCTTCTTGTTTTGCGCGATTACCACTTAAAGCGAGAATACTCGCCATTATTTCTTGATCTCTAATAAGAGTATTAACCACCGCTTGTTCTAATGCTTGGCGCTCTCTAACTTGTTGATTGATTCCTAAAATTGTTTTTAATGATTCTACGCCAAATTGAGCTATATCTCTTGTTAACTTTATAAAAATTGCTCCAATAATTGGTAAGCCAATGTTAAAAAATACGTCTGAGATTCCTTTAACTAATCCTTTTGCTATATTACCTCCAATACCTTCTGAATCTATAATTTTATTAAATCCATCAACAAGATCACTAACAAATTTTAGCAATTTAGCTAAACTATCAGTAACTCCAATTTGTGAAAGTTTATTAAATAATTGAGTGACTGACACGCTAGCCGCATTAATTTGCGCCGCGAGAGTTTTATTAAGCTCTATTTGTCTTTCATAAGCTTGATTGCTTGCTCCAGCAGAAACTCCAACAGCTTGTGTAAATTTACTATTTGCATTGTTTAAGTCGTCAAGTAACGCAGAAAGAATATTGATATTATATTTACTTGCAACTGCTTCTAAAATTTGAATTCTTTCGCCACCAGAAAGTCCTTGTATTTTTTGCGCAACTTCTTGCAGAAGTGGAATTGCGCCTTTTAATTGACCTTGCGCGTTAAGCGATTCAACGCCAATATCTCTTAAAGCTTGAACAGTTTCGTCGCTTCTTAGTCTTGTAAAAATAGTTTTTAACGCATTACCGATAACTGCGCCACCGCGAGCAGTTCTTTCTTGGGCGACAGTGATCGCGGCATTTAATTCATCAAAATTAACACCAACCTCCTGCGCGATTGACCCTGCACGTGCAAGACCATTCGCAAGATCTTCTGCTGATACAGCAAACTTGGTGTCAACGGCAACAAGTTTATTAATAATTTGCGCTGTTGTAATTCCACTTTCACCAAATGAATTTGCGGCGGCAGTTAATACATCAACAGCTTCTGCTGCATTTAATGAAGTAAATCTTGTTAAAGTAAGTGCATCAGTTGTTCTTTTTAAAGTTTCTTCTACACTCAAACCTTGACGAGAAAATTCAAGTGCAGCTTGAGCAGCGGTTTTAAATGATTGGCCAGTTGCTTTACCAACATCAAATAAAGCATCTCCAAATTGAGATAGCTGCTTACCTCCTTGTCCACTAATCGCTGCAATATCAGCAAGTGTTTTTTGAACCTCTATACCAGTTTTAACAAGATCAGCAAAAGCATTTTGAACTCCATTAATAATTCCTACTGAGGCTCCGAATGCTAAAACGCGAGCATTTGATGCGGCAATGGACTTTTCAAACTCTGTGGCAAGACCACTTACTCGGCCAAGAGGTTGGGCTAAATTTTTAAATGCGCTAGGGTCAATAGTAGCTGGAATGTTGATTTTGCCAACATTCTTAACTCCTTGTTGAATAGAAGCTTCTAAACCAGATTGAACTACTGGAAGTGATATACCTTTAGCCATCCTTTAACCTTTTGAGATATTTACACTCAAAAAGTTAGGCTTCGCCGTGCAATTTCATAAGCTCTTCCATCGTCATTGTTTTCTTACCCTTCATAACTTCATTGATCGTTTTTGCTCCTGAAGTTCTCATTTCTTCAACTTCTTCTTTCGTTGCTTTGAAAACAGCTTCTCCACTTGCTTTGTCTTTGTTTTTTTGTTTACTTTCGAAGTTCTTTTTAGCTTTTGACCTATCTGTATATTCAAAAAGCTTATCTGGATCAGTCTTTATTTCATCTGGAATATTTTCAGTAGTTTCGAATATATTTTTAAATATTTTGCCGTAAACAGTAACTCTTACTTGAAAGTCAGTAAGTTGAACCATAGGCTTGCCCCAAAACTGCATAGGCTGGTCTAAAACAAGGTAGTATGGTTGAAAAAAATCTAATAATGCTATTTTTTGCAAGTTATATTCTTTGAAATCATCCATGTATTCATTAAAAAATAAAATATACTCAATCAAGTCTTCATATGTCATTTCTTCGAATTCCGCCTCTGAAAAAACTCTTTCTGTAAATTTTTCGTCCTTAAACAATGACTCGTATATGATGTAATCATTTGATCGATTACTCGCATATTCTTCGGCGGTTTTACCTAAAATTTCTTTTCTTTCTGAAATCTTTTTCGCTAATTTCTGACGCTCTTCATCAATCTGTTTACTTATTTCTTCTATCTCAAGTTTACGAATAAAATTTCTTTTTGTTAAAATAAGTCTATCAATATACTTTTTTAAAGTGTCTATCTCAGATTCTTCTTTTTGAGACCAGAAACCTTCTTCAATTGCTTTTTTTAAAGCATCTTCTTCTGAAAGAATACCTGATGACAAAGCGTATTCGTAAAACTCTTGAAACCGAAAATCAAAAAATGCCTTCTCGCTTACGCCTAGATGCTTAATGAAAATAGGGCTACCCCTAAATTTTCTTTTGGAGTAGCCCTTTATAATTTCGTTAAAAGTTAGGAATAATTTACTGTTCGTCAAACTTTCCTGTTTCGATGTCATTATCTAATTTTTCGAAATCTTCGCGCTTTGCATTCTTGCTGAAGAACCAGAACGACATAAACGTCGCGAGTTTACGGTAAGCTTTAGCGTAAAGCTCATCTTCATTTTCATCCATTTGATGCAAAGACTCTAGTTTTTGTTCAGTCGTGGTTCCTTTAAACATTGGCTCAATATTTCCATCTGGAATAACTTGAGTATGAGCCATGTGAAGACAGAACCAACGGATTACATTATTTTGAGCGATATTATCCGCCGTGTTATCGAATAGCGCCCTGTAAGTTGACTCGACTTGCACCATCCTCATTCGAAGATTGGTGATTTTATCAATAATAACTGCCTCTGCCTCTTTATCATAGTCGCTTTTTGAAGTTAATCTTAGCAAATCATTTTGCAGCTGCGTAATCTTATTATAAAGAGTTACAAGTTCTTTAGCATCGTCTTCTGATAACACGCCACCAGTATCAGAATATTTTTTTGTTAACATTCCTTTTGTCAAAATGCCCTTCTTAATACAGTTTGACATTTCGATGCTAAATTGAAGCTCGGCATCCTCTAAGTTTTTGCGAGAGGGCTGCTTGATGATGATTTTTACCGGAACATCTTCTTTTATTTTTTGTGTAACAGTAATCTTTTGACCGTTTTCTTCTTTAGTTTCGGTCTTTTCAACTTCTTTATTTACCTTTACGATGTAGCTGAATAATTCTTTCATTGCTTAAATTTGTGGTAAAATTCAACTCGTACAACATCAAATTCAGATGCCATCTTTCGAATGGATTCATTGCCCATGTCAAGAACTCTTTTTCTCAGCCAAGCCATTTGAGCGTCATCTAAATAATTAGCTTGTTTTACTACTGGCTTAAATGATTCCGGCGCAGAAGAATACATCATAGCAAACTGACGATCATGTTCGTGCTTGATATCCTCCAAAACCTCAAGCATCCTCTTGAATAAATCAGAGGTGTTTATTCTAACCCTATCATTTAAATATTCTGAACCTGTCATACCTTTTACCTTACTCTATAATAATTCTAATATAAAAAGTGTAAAGTAAAATATGGCTAGTTCATATCTAACTACTGCTCAAAAGAATTTTATTAATTCTGTTTTTGACGATATTCATGAAACTTTTGCCAGAACAATAACTGTTATTTCAAATCCACAGATGACAGTTATAACAAGTTCGCCTACTTATAATTATTTTTACGACAAAGACAATGGAAATTCTACAGTAGAATATACCGAAAATAAACAGACATTTAAAGCAAGAATTAAATACGTTACTAATAATACTGAAGTATTACCTGGCTCATCTGCCCAAGATAAACTTATGCTTCCAGCTGGAAGTGTCAAAATAAAAGTGCCAGAAGCAGCTTTCTTAATATTAAAAGAAGCAAGAAAAGTTGAATTTGATGGGCGCAGATACTCTATAGTTTCGGACAATAAACCTTATGGAATGTTTGGGCCAAAATATTATTCGTTTTTCTTGTCTCCAATTAACGAATAAAAATGCCTTTACCTAGAGATGTTCAAACAGTAATAGATAAGCAATCAGGCAAATTGCTTAAAGATAATTTTGAAAAAATTATAAAGCCTAGATTTGAACAAATAAAAAAAGAAATGATAAATGACTTTCTTGATCATCCAGTTACCAGAGAAATAAAAGATGGCCCAAGCGCACAAAATATAAGTAATACATTAGGGGGATATGGTAATCTTTTTTCGTATATAGGGTTTTATGATGGAGAAGATCCTATAGAACCAATTTTAGAAGAATTTCAAAAAAGCAGCATAGTTTTCTCTAGATTAGTGGATGGAGGCGCTGTTTGGAACATATATATACCTGCAAAACAAGATATATGGGAGATTACTCCGATGCCTTGGGCAGAAGGAAGAAGTTGGGCAAAAGGAATAGAAACTGGTATTTCTGGACTTGGTGAGTATTTTTATACTCTTCGCGGGGGATTGCAGAATTCACGTTCCGAAACAGCCATTCAACTTAAATCAAAATTACGCGGAAAAAACAGGTTTAAAAATGTAAAATACATATCGGACCTATTAAATCGGTACGAAAAAAGGTTCGCACAATTAGATGAAAGCTCAATATCAACATAATATCACAACATCTTTTGCTTTATGGCTTGATCACCATTTATTAGATAAAGGAGAAGCTTTTACTAATAAAACTGGCAAGTTATATTATTACACAGATCCAAGAGTATCAAATACTTATAAAGTTTTTGGAAGCCCACATAAACAATGGGTATTTGACTCAAGCATTACTGGAGCCACTATTCCTAGCGGTGTTCATGTAAGCGGCGTTTTCAAAGGCCGTAACAATGGTGTAATTTTAGATTTTATAAACGGCAGAGCACTCGTAAGTGGAACAACAACAGGAGTTAATGTAACTGGATCTTATTCTGTAAAAGATTTTAATATTTATCTTTCAAACGAAAACGAAGAAGATTTAATATTAGAAAATAACATAGAGGCTAATTCCAAATTTCCCCAAACTGGAACATATATTCCTCCATACGATGAGTCTTTCCCTGCAATTTATATTTTATCTGATGGTAATAAAAATACACCATTTGCATTTGGCGGCGAGGATGAAACCAGATCTTTAATGAGGGGAATTGTTTTTGCTGAAAGTTCATATCAATTAGACGGTGCGCTATCTCTTTTTGCAGACACTTCTCAAAAAGTATTTAAATTAAAAGATTTTTCTGATTTTCCTATCACCGAATATGGCGATATTAAATCTGGATCATATTCATACGATAATTATTATACAAATCCAAGTGCTGACGCTGAATTATTTATTGATGACGTGACAGTTTCTAAATTAAAAGATAAGTCAAAAGCCGCATCTAGACTTTATGTTGGTTTTATGGATTTTGAGGTTATTAAATACCGATATCCAAGGCTTTAAATATTCCATTTACTAGGGAAAAAATGTAAAGTATCTTAAACCTTCTTTTAAATTATGCCACGCAATAGAGTAATTTATCAATCAGACGCCTTGTTTGTAACAACAGGAACCGTAAATCCAACCGGCACTCACGCAGCCACTGATATTGCACAACTTCATCGTGTTCAATCAGCCAATTATGGCTTTAACGTCACTCGTCAAGATATCAATCAATTTGGCAACTTAGCCCGTATTGATTCCATTATCCTTGATGCCCCAACTGTCAACTTAGACTTCACATATTATTTGCATGATGGAACAAATGAAAGATTGCTTGGATTTATCACTGGAGCTAGCTCTACAGGATTAACCCCTGCAACTAATAACTCTTTCTTGAGCGGACTGTTAAATACAGATACCGTTTCGACAAATTTAGGCGTAGCAGTAGGTGGAGGTCACACCATTTCAGGAAGAAATTACTTTATTTTTACTTCTCCTGAAGGTACAGACGCTAACGGATCAGTAATCACTGGTATTTCTGCTAATGCCAATACAATCGGAATTGGCAACGCTTATGTAACAAATTATACAGTAGAAGCGGCAGTAGGTTCACTTCCAACAGTTTCAGTAAGTTTAGAAGGATCTAATATTAATGTTGTTTCTGGTTCGTCTGGAACTGTTCCTGGTATTGTTGTAGAAAGCAGCACAACCGGCACTTCACAATTCCAGCTTCCTGATCCTACAACTGGAAGCGTTGCTGTTTCTGCTCTGCGCCCAGGCGATATATATATGAGTCTTCAAGAAGGTTTGTTAACTGATTTGCCATCTGGCGATGCTAATAATAGCGCCGCACACATTCAATCGTTCTCTATTGAAGTCCCAATTGGCCGTACTACATTACAACGCATTGGAAATAACTTTGGCTATACAAAAGTTGTTGACTTCCCACTTGAAGTTACAGTTAATGTAAGTGCAAATGTTGCTGACCTTAAGGACGGTGCGGGTGGAGCAGCAGGTGCGAACCTTATGAACATCCTTTCTACTGACACTGCTAAAACATTGACATTCCAATTCGGAGATTCTGCAAAATCAAGTAAAATTGCTTATACTGTAAGAGGATGCAAGCTTGTAAGCGAAAATTTCTCAAGCTCTATTGGAGACAGTAAGACAGTTGATCTTGTATTCACTACTCAAATTGGTGGCCCAACAGATTCCTTAAACGGAATATTCGTTGGCCCTACAGCTGGATTGACATCCGCTGGTAACACATAAAAATACACAAATAATAATAACTAAAAACCCCCGAGAAATCGGGGGTTTTTTATTACCATTTATCTATTGGACACTTTGCAACTAATATTTTTGTTTTTGTTTTCATAAAACATCCGCATTTACCACATCTAAATTGATCTTTAATTAGAAACTCGCAAACATTACAAAACTCAATTCTTTTTTTCGCTAAAAATTCATCAGCCAAAACCGAATTGCCAGAAACAGCTTCTTTAAAAACATTAGATGCAGTTTGAGCTAAATTAACTGCCATTACTTTTATATTAGGTCGTTCCGGTCCCATTTGCGACACTCCAAGGCGCAGGTAAATCTTGTTTAGTTTCCGCTCCTTTAGCTATAACCATTTCTGTAAGATTTTTAATTATTTTTTGTGTGTCGATGCTAGCTTCTGTCCATTGCTGTACAGCTTCTTTAGTCAAAGAACCAAAAGGAACAAAATTAGATATGTTATCGAAATTAAGCCTAATAAATCCATTACTGGAAGCCGAAGTTACTCCGTCACTAACAGTAACAGAATAACGATAACTATAGACAACATCATTTAAATTACCATATGTTTTATATATGTTAAATCCTGAGAATTGCCAATTTATATTCATTTTAAAAAATTTTAATATCTAACGACGATATATCCATAATAAGCTGGCGCGCTTGTATATCCACCACCATATCCATATTGATTGGCAGGATAATCTGAATTTGCTGTTTGTGGAGGAACGTCCCAGTTAGCTTGAGAATTTACAACATCTGTCCAAGATCCGCTATAGTTACTAGAACCACCACCGCCACCAGCACCCGGAGGCCAATAATCACATCCATCATTACCACCATAACCTGCGCCTCCACCCGCCCAACCTTCTCCTCCTCTACCTCCGCCTCCACCTCCAGCAGATCCATTATCGCAATAAGTTGTTGTTGTATTATACCAACTAGTTCCGCCGCTACCTTGCGTAGATCCATTATGAAGATCACCATTAGAATAACCGCTTCCACCACTTGAAGAAGTACCTCCACTCCCTCCCGAATAAACACTATAATTTTCTCCTGATCCACCAGTGGTTCCTCCTCCACCGCCTCCTCTAGCTGTAGATCCGCCTCCACCACCACCTATTATCATATAAGTATTTGCAGTGCCATTATATATAACAACCGAAGCGTATCCACCTCCTCCACTATTATTTGGCCATTGTGATGGATATCCTTCTCCATCACACGCGCATATATCGTCAAAATCTGCTCCACTAGTTCCATAAGCTGGCTGTATACTTAATGTTTGACCAGCAGTTACTGAAAGTTTGGCTTCCATATATCCACCACCACCACCAGTTGAATTATGTCCTCCATGACCACCGCCACCCCATGCTTTTACCCATATACTAGTAACTCCATTAGGGACTGTCCATGTTGTGGCACTGCTAAATGTGGCTACATTTGCATATGTATTTGTTCCTTTGGCAAATCCCGCTATAACTCCAGATATAACACCACTCATTTGTTTAAATTATAATATAATTTAAAAGTTTTACACATTATGTTACTCCGCTACCACTAACGATAAACACGTTTGATGCCACGCACATAACGCTAGCTAAACCATATTGAGCGAGAGTACGACTTCCAGTTGTTGTTGTGCCAGCAAGGCGAAGTGTCACACTTGCTCCTTGAGCTATAGTTAAAGACCCAGATGAATTATTATATATAGTTACAACTTGACCAATTGAAAATACTCCACTATTAACAGTTATATTCTGAGTACTTGTTGTTGTAATTAATCTACCAGTATCAGAAGCTGCAAGAGTATAAGCTGCTGTTTTAGCGTTTTCTGGAAGTGTGCGTAAATCACCGTATTGATCTTTAACTACACCATTGACTTCTAGTTTAGAGCTTGGAGTTGTTGTTCCAATTCCAACATCACCGCTTGACCTTAAGGTCATTACAGTTGTTGGAGAAGCCAAGAATGAATCGTGAGCAAGAATAAGATCCAAACGAGTCCTTGAATTTACGCTTGAATTTTCATATCTAGAAAGTCTGAAACTTGCAGCCGCACCATAAGCTTGACCGCCAGTGCCTTGTCTTGCTAAAAGTAAAATTTCTTTTGGATCATTTAATGTTGTTGTGCTTGTCGCGGTTTGATGAACAACATATAATGCATCAGTATCATGGGTATAAGTATTATCGTCAGTTACTTTTGCATTGACCGATAAGCTTGTTTGTGGATTTGTTGTATTAATTCCAACATAACCACTACTATTTGCATAAAATCTTTTATTACCAGAACCATCAGCAAGTATTATTGTGTTGGATAAACTGCTGGAAAGGCTAATGTTGTATCCAACAAGCGTATTATAATTTCCAGTGGTTATGCCGTCTCCTGTTGATTGTCCTATTAAAGTATTTCTTGTACCAGTATTTATATTACCTCCAGCACCATATCCAATAGCAACATTATAATTTCCTAAAGTTATCGATTGTAAACTAGAGGCTCCTACTCCAACATTATAACTGTAATTATTTGTTAAAACATTTCCTGTACCAGCATTATTTCCAACAAATACATTAGTGCTTCCTGATGTATAATATCCTGCGTTGTATCCAACTGCTACGTTGTCATATTCCACAGACGAATTGCGAAGAGCATTTGCTCCAACTGCTACACTTACTCCTGATGCGCTTGCATGGTTATTTAAAGCGTAATAACCTATAGCTACGTTATCCTGACCGCTCACATTATTCTGTAATGTGTTTGAGCCTACTGCAACATTTCTGCTTCCACCTGTACTTACGCTATTTTGTGCTGAGTTTCCAATTGAAACACTGTCTGTAGAACTTGCACTTTTTGCATTGGTATTTCCAACCACAACAGAATTACTTCCATATGCTTGAACATAAATTGCATTTATTAATCTATTTGTAGCGCTTATATTTGCCCCAACAGTTACCGTTGATCCATCGTCAGTTATACTAGAGTTAGCAAGATTTGAAGCAGGAGAACCAAATTTTGCCAGAGTGTTTAATGTTGCTGGATTAAATGAGACGCTTAATCCACTTGTTCCGTTTACGGTTATTGTGCTTGTGCCGCTTGTGCCTCCAATACCGCTTGTACCAGATGTTCCGCTAGCGCCACTTGTTCCACTTGCGCCATTAGTGCCACTTGTAACACCTGCGCTGCTACCGCTTGTGCCACTTATGCCATTGCGGCCACTTGTGCCATCAGCGCCATTAGTACCACTTGTAACGCCTGTGTTGACGCCGCTTGTGCCACTTATGCCATTACGGCCACTTGTGCCATCAGCGCCATTAGTGCCGCTTGTAACGCCTGTGCTAACACCGCTTGTACCACTTATGCCATTACGGCCACTTGTGCCATCAGCGCCATTAGTACCACTTGTAACGCCTGTGCTAACACCGCTTGTACCACTTATGCCATTACGGCCACTTGTGCCATCAGCTGCCATATCGTGACTGGGAAACAGATCGGAAGAGCACACGTCTGAACTCCAGTCACCTGAAGCTATCTCGTATGCCGTCTTCTGCTTGAAAAAAAAAACAACAACA
>OGVJ01000024.1_pt1 | contig 14891 bp, 20 predicted proteins | sample 1575741 | NCBI WGS metagenome assembly OGVJ01 (sample SAMN07581528, study PRJEB24739) | freshwater metagenome | place: Singapore | collected 2015-01 | reverse complement strand
GTTTCCCAGTCACGATAATCACAACAAACCAGAGGACAAATAACGATCACCACGGTCACAGATAATGGCCACTATCACTGCGCCGGGATTTTGTTCTGCTAAGCGCAGCGCCGCGAACACAGCGCCGCCGGAGCTGACGCCGGCACAGATACCTTCTTCGCGCGCTAAACGCCGCGTGGTCGCGACTGCATCGGCTTCACTGACATCCAGCACCAGATCAACGCGGTTTTTTTCATAAAAACCCTGCAGATAAGCCTCTGGCCAGTGCCTGATGCCCGGAATTGAACTGCCTTAAAGCTTGCTAAAGCCCTAAAAGTTGAGGTCTCTCAGATTTTTTCTACAAAACCCTTTAGAAAGGATTCCAAGTGATGGCTAAGAAAGAAAAGAAGTTCTGGCCAATCGAAGGCGTAACTAGAAATGAGGTTTTGAAATCTCAGAGCGACGTTCGCTTCAATTTCCTACGAACTCGAAAATCTCGCAGAATGATGATTGCAGCACTCTCGGCATTAACAATACTTGTTGCTCTTTCTTCGGCACTACCTGCAAAAGCCGCGTCATATTTAGGTACTTTGGGTGGCTTATTTTTGTTGATTGGATACCTTCTTCTTCGCACTTCTGTTCGACATATTGCTGACTCACCGGATGAATTATTAGATGAGAGACAAATTGCTCTTCGAGATAGAAGTTATCTACATTCGTATCGAATTATTTCTAGCATATTTGTAATAGCTCTAGTTGCACTTTTTATTAGAATCGATCTATCCGAAAGCACTTTTGACATTTCAAACTGGTGGGGAACAGGAACTTGGTTTTCACTGATAATGCTAATGGCAGGTCTTCCATCAATGGTCGTAGCCTGGCTTGACAAGGGAGAGGACGAAATTTAGATGGCTTGGGTTTTGCTTAGTATTGCAATCTTTGCGGAAATTGCAGGCACGCTTTCGCTCAAGGCTAGTGAAGGACTGAGCAAATTATGGCCGTCGCTGGGAGTATTAGTCGGTTACGCAACCGCATTCACGTTGATGGCCATGTCACTGAAAAAGCTGGATGTCGGAGTTACTTATGCAATTTGGTCCGGAGTTGGCATAGTGGGTGCCGCAATTGGCGGCTACATTTTCTTTGATCAACAATTGTCAAAAACGACCTTATTTGGAATTGCAATCATTATTACTGGGGTGGTTGTCATGAATCTTGGCGAGTCAGTTCATTAAAGATTAAGCCTACTAGAGAGGCAATGGAGAGAAATTTTGCCAATTGAAATTTGGATAATGCTAGTAAGCGGAGGTTTGTTTGTCTTACTCTCATGTCTTTCAAAAAGGAAATAGTCTGGTTTATAAAACTCTTAGCGTTGTAATTGCAGGAATGTAGTTACACAGGCGATAACGAAGATACCAAGCGCAGCGCCAAAATCTGCAATCTTATGTTTACGTGAAAAATGCGTAAACAAAGCTCCAGCAAAATAAAGAACTAAACAAGCAGATGACAATATTCCAAGCGGCTTACTCCATATTCCAGCGATGATTCCTAGGCCACCTGCAATTTCCAAGTAAGCCAGCACTGGAATCTGGTTTGGCTTCACTCCTACTTTGGCCATGGCTGCCATGACATCCGGTACTTTCTTTAGTTTTGAAATTGCTGAACCAATGGCGGCGAATGCTAGAAGTGCTCCAAATATGTTTAATGCGTTTGTCATTAATTTTCTGCTTTCTTGTTTAGTGGGTGATGATCTTTCATATGCTTACTAATAGCCTCAGAAATTTCAATTAAAGTTTCCATCTGTTGTTTCGTTAAGACATTACTAAAGCAATGATTTATCTCTTTAGATTGTAAAGGAATTGCGGACTCTGCTAGTTTTTTGCCTCGTGAAGTAATGCTGACGTTAAAACTACGCGAATCATCTGCACTTCGACTTTTCTTAACAAAGCCATTTGCTTCCATTCTCGAAATTTGATGTGACATTCGGCTTATTTCCCAGCCCAACCCAACAGCTAGTCGATTTAAGCTAACCGACTCAGTGGGAAGTTCAGAAAGTGAAACCAAAACTACATATTCCGCACCTGTGATCCCTGAGTGATTAGTAATTTGGCGACTCAAATGGGGCAGGAGACTTGTACCAATTTTGTGAAAAGCTCGCCAGGCATTGGAATCAAGTTCCTTCATTCCTTTTTGAGCCACACGACAAGTAAATCAGATATACTTGATATGTCAAGTATATCTGAATGTTTTAACTGCTACTTAAAGTCCTTTTAAGAAATCTGGATCATCGTCAGGACCCTTTGGTCCTTGGCGCTTTGGAGGTCTGCGGAAACGATTCTTTCCTGCAATCAACCAAGCAATCGGCCCAACAATTGTCACCAAAATTACAATTAGAAACCAAGCCCACTTTGGCATCAATTTAATGTTTGATTCATCGGTACGTGAAATATCTGCAATTGCATAAATTGCTAGCGCGATTGGTAGTACATACATCAATACTCTGAGCATTAAATATTCACCAACGTTCCGATTGAGATTAGACCACCTAAAATTAATTGAAATTTACCGGTTGCGCCCAGCACTGCAATTAACTCCTTGCCTTTTCTAAACTTTATCTCATTAAGCAATTTTAAAGCCGGAAATATTCCCAGTGCCGCAAAGATGGTGACTGTAAATGAAGTGAATATTGCAATAAAAATGAGGAACATATAGAAACGTCGAGCTCGAGTATCCCCAAGACGAACTGCGAGTGTGCGCTTATGTACTTTGGCGTCGCCTTCAATATCTCTAATGTTATTAACAGCCAGCAGCGCACAGGACACAGCACCGTTAGAAATAGCTGCCATTATCGCTTCGATTGTAATTTCGCCAGTTTGGCCATAGTAAGTTCCTAAAGTTGCAACTAAGCCGAAAAAGATAAAAACATAAATTTCGCCAAGTCCACGATAGCCATAAGGGTTTGGACCGCCGGTATATCGCCAGGCCGAAATTATTGCGGCAGCACCGATAACAATTAACCAGTAGGAAGTTCGATTAGCTAAATAGAGTCCAGCTACCGCGCCAACGGCAAATGCGATAAATGCTGCTTGTTTAACTTCGGCAGGAGTGGCTAAACCGCTTGCTACCAATCTGGTAGGCCCTATTCGATCAGTATCACTTCCTTTAATGCCATCTGAATAATCATTTGCATAATTAACTGCGATTTGCAGCGCTAATCCCACAATCAAAGCAAGAAGTGCATTAATCAAATTAATTGTTGGGTAGGCAATTGCGACTGCAACCAACACTGGTGCAACTGCAGCAGGAAGAGTGCGAGGGCGTGCGCCTAGGATCCATTTATTCACTTGGCTAACTTACCAAGTGCTTGGCGATCAATCTTTTCTAGGGCAGTGCGTGGTATTTCATCAACGCGATAAATGTTAATTGCCTTTACTCCAAATTTAACTGAGAGCACCAACTGAATCTCATCATCACTCATCTGGCTAGTAGTGGCGATATTTAACGCGGAACCCCATTCACTGTTATCGGTGCCAAATGCTGCAAAAGCATCGCCAAGTGCATTTTCGACTTTGCTTAATGACACTTTCTTGCCGCCGCTATTAATTACATCATCTGCTCGGCCAAGGATAATTAATTTTCCATCTTCAATCTTGCCAAGATCGCTAGTGATGAAATATCCATCCTTTAGTTCGACTCTTGCCAACATTGGACCTTTGATTTCGATGGTTTCACCAATTCGAATATCAACTCCAGGAAGTGGCGTTCCGTTGTAAACACAACCACCAGATGTTTCAGTCATTCCGTATGTAGTAACGCAATTAATTCCGTTAGCTTTCGCTTGCGCTAAGAGATGCTCATCTGCATGTGCGCCACCGACTAAAACCGCTCTGCAACCTTTTAAATGATTTAGCAATTTTAGATCGCCATTTAGCGCTCTAAATAACTGCGTTGGCACGATGGCAGTGAAATCAGCGCTTTCATTTTCAGTAACGGGGGTAGTGCCTAGTTCAATTGATCTAACTAAAACATTTATGCCAGCAGTATGTTCTGGAGATAAAAGCAGCGACCAACGATCACCTGGCTTTGCGCCTAGATATGCATTGGAATTTCGTGCGCTATAAATCATGGCACTTGCCGGAATTAGAATCTCTTTGGGCGCACCAGTTGACCCACTTGTTGAAATAGAGATATCCCAACCTTCGCGAAGTGCTTCTATTAATTTTTCCAGCGTCTGTGTAATCGACCACGAATGCTGGTATTTGAAGCGCTCTGATTTTGCGTTGTTTTCCATGACCCCCGTAGGCTAAGGCGCATGAGCAAGCCAATCAAGCGTGAGTTCCCGAGCCGCGAAATACCTAAGTGGGTTGCCAGCGGTAATTTTCAAGATATTGTCTACGAAACCGCAGAGGGCATTGCAAAGATCACTATAAACCGCCCAGAAGTACGTAATGCATTTCGCCCGCAAACAATTATCGAATTAAAAGAGGCATTTGATTTAGCTAGAGACGATGAAAAAGTTGGCGTAGTTATCTTTACTGGCGCTGGTGATGAAGCATTCTGTTCCGGTGGCGATATCAGTGTTCGTGGTGATGACGGATATATTGGTGATGATTCAGTTGGCTCAAAAGGAATTGGTCGATTAAATGTTTTAGATTTGCAGATTCAAATTCGCAGAATGCCTAAGCCAGTTATTGCAATGGTGGCAGGTTGGGCAATTGGCGGTGGCCATGTGTTACACGTGGTCTGCGATTTAACAATTGCAGCAGAGAATGCAAAATTTGGACAGACCGGACCAATGGTTGGTTCATTTGATGGTGGATATGGAGCTGGTCTGCTTGCACGTCACGTTGGCCAGAAGAAAGCGCGTGAAATTTGGTTTTTAACTAGATCTTACGATGCTAAAGAAGCGCTTGATATGGGATTGGTTAATACTGTAGTTCCAATTAAGGAACTTGAGGCAGAGACAGTGCAATGGGCGCGCGAAATGCTTTTAAATTCACCACTTGCACTTCGTTTATTAAAAGCTGGCTTAAATGCTGCAGACGACGGTTTGGCAGGAGTTCAACAATTAGCCGGAGATGCAACTTTGCTCTTTTATATGACTGAAGAGGGACAAGAAGGTCGAGATGCTTACAAAGAAAAACGTAAGCCAAATTTCGGAAAGTATCCAAAGCGTCCGTAATGCTTAAAGAAATACTTGCCTCCCTGCAAGTGCTATCTCTGCCAACGCGCACAAATTTTCGTTCGGTAACTAAACGAGAAGTTGCACTCTTTAAAGGCCCTAATGGTTGGGGAGAGTTCTCGCCTTTTTTAGAGTATGACCCAGAAGAATCATCACACTGGCTGGGTGCCGGTATCGAAGCTGCTTTCGGTCAATTACCCGCACCTATTCGCGATGAGATTGAAATCAATGCAACTTTACCTGCAGTTGATACCAAGTTAGATGTAGAACAAATTCTCAGTTGGTATCCAGGTACGAAAGTTGTAAAAATCAAGATTGGCGGAGATTTAGCAAGCGATATTGAGAGAATTGAAAATACTCTTTCAATAAATCCGAATTTTAAGATTCGATTAGATGTAAACGGTGGTTGGAAAGTTTCCCAAGCAACTGAGTCAGTGGCGCGAATAATTGAACGAGTCGGCATTGAAAAATTGGAGTATATCGAACAACCTGTTGCAACTTTGGAAGAATTACGCGAATTGAAATTACCAATTCCGGTAGTAGGTGATGAAGTAATTCGCAAAGCAGTAGATCCATTTGCAATTGATTTAAACGGTGCAGTTGATATCTTGATGTTAAAAGTTTCCCCATTAGGTGGCATTAATCGAGCGCTAAAGATTGCCGCCCATCACAAATTGCCGGTTGTGGTTTCTAGCGCTTTGGAATCTGCCGTCGGCATCTCGCATGGCTTAAAACTTGCGGCATCTCTGCCAGAATTAAATTTTGCATGTGGGTTAGGGACTGGAAAGTTATTGACTAACAATGTTGCAGATCTGCCAATCGTAAATGGCCGTATGAAAGTTGCACAGGTAAACCCAAGCGGAATGCTAAATTTTCAAGCTGCGCCTGAGCGCATCAGTTGGTGGCAGCAACGAATTCGCGATAGTTTTGAAGTATGGCAAGCACGGAATTAGCTCGAAAAGTAATCCGTGACTTCATAGAGCATGGAATAACTGATTTTATATTGAGTCCAGGTTCTAGAAATGCGCCTCTATCAATTGCACTTTACGAAGCAGAGGCGCGTGGCTTAATAAATTTGCATATAAGAGTCGATGAGCGAACTGCCGCCTTTTTTGCATTAGGTATCACTAAAGCTACTAAACATCCAGCAGTTGCAATCTGCACAAGTGGCACTGCAGTTGCCAATTACTACCCTGCGTTTTTAGAGGCGCATCATTCAGATCTACCTCTCATAATAATAAGCGCAGATCGACCTGAAAGATTGCGCGGAACTGGCGCCAATCAAACTACCAATCAAATTAATTTATTTAATTGTGGTCGATTCTTTAGCAATGAGAATTATGAGTTGCATGCGGATGGACCAACACATATCAATTTGGAATTTGATGAACCACTTCTATCTGATGATAAGAGCGACTGGCTAAAGGATTTAGCTGAAAAAGAATTAATCGAACCAGAAATAGCCACGGAACTTTTTGAGGTGCCTGCCGGCAAAGGCATAGTGATTGTGGGTCACGATGGAATTGATGTGACAGATTTTGCCGAAGCGTTGGCAGTTCCATTAATTGCCGAAAATCCACTTTCATATCCAAATGCAATTGCCCATGCTTCGTTATTTAGTTCGCAATTAGATATTGATTGGGCGGTGGTAGTTGGTAGAACCACGCTATCTCGCAGTACTAATTCTTTAATTGCAAAAGCAAAAGAGGTCTTTGTAATTGATCCGCGCGCGGCAAAAGTTGATCCAAAACGCAGCGCCACCAAGATTTTTTCTGATGTACCTACGATTGTGGGTAGTGCAGAAAGTTGGAATATAAAAAGTGATGCGATTGCACTAGATGGTTGGAGCGAACCAGCAGTAGCACAATGCATTGCGGCAAATTTGCCGATGGGCGCTACTTTATATGTAGCATCATCAAGACCAATTAGAGATTTAGGGGCCTTTGCATACCCAAGAGCTGGGGTCGAAGTATTTGCTAATCGCGGCTTAGCGGGGATTGATGGCAATTTATCCACCGCGATAGGTGTCGCTTCAAGGCGAGAATGCACCTATGCAGTGGTGGGAGACCTGGCTTTTCTGCACGATCTAACTGCATTAGTAAATCAAGAAGAAATTAAATTAAAGCTGTTAGTAATCAATAATGATGGTGGCGGAATATTCTCAACTTTGCCACAAGCTGGCGTTAAGGGATTTGAAAAAATATTTGGCACCCCACATGGTCATGATTTATTCGAAATCGCAAGCGCATTTAAGATTCCAGTAACTGAAATTGACGATCTAAAAACTCTAAAGCAATTTATGAATCCACCAAGTAAATTTGAGATTGGAATTTTGCAAATGCCCAACCGTGAAGCAAACGCCGCACTTATTAAAGAATTAACTAAGCGCGTTAATTATCGGTAGAAATTTAGCCTGACTTTCTGAGACTTCTCGCGCCGCATCTGAACCAGCGACAATTCCACAACCTGCGTATGCATGTACCTCTTTGCCAGATATAAATCCGCAACGAAGTGCAATTCCTTGTTCACCTTCACCTTTAGCATCAATCCAACCAATTGGGCCGGCATAACGGTGGCGATTAATTCCTTCAATTCGTTTAATTAACGCAGCAGCAACCAATGTTGGAGTGCCACAAACTGCAGCTGATGGATGCAATTTCTCAAGAATCGCGAAAGTATCTATAACTTTATGACCTTCTTTAATCGCGCCGGTTACGTCAGTTGCCAGGTGCATTACGTTAGATAGGTGAAGCACAAAAGGCGCATCGGGCACATTTGTTGAGGCGCAAAAAGGCGCTAGCGCCTCGGCTACTGAACGCACCGCATACTCATGCTCTTCCAAATCTTTAGAAGAACGCGCCAAAGAGGCAGCAAGCGCTAAATCCTTCTCATCATCGCCAGTTTTACTAATAGTTCCGGCTAAAACGCGGGATACCACCATGGAATTATTTAATCTAATTAAAAGTTCTGGAGTAGCTCCAACCAATCCGTTGTTGGCATAAACCCAGGTGCCGGGATATTCCTTAGCAAGATTTCGCAGTACGCCGCGTGGATCTATCTGTGATTCAGCATCTGCAATGATTTCTCGCGCCAACACTACTTTATCAAGCGCATCTTCTTGTATCTCCGTGACTGCAGTGCGAACTTTCTCTTTCCAAGCATCAACATCGCTTTCGCGCCATTTAATTTTTGGAATGGGATTTGCGTTGGCAATTTCAAGCAACTTTGGTTGAACTTCATTTCCAATCCAAGTGATCCAAGTTGATTGATTACGTTTGCCAACTACTACTTGAGGAATGACTAGTTCACTCTCCTCATTTTCATCAAACGAGAATGAGGTAAAGAGGATTGGTCCGGTTCCTGGGCCATGCACTTCGTTATTGATATTAAAAGTATCTAACTGTTCGTGCCACCAGCTACGAGCTAGTTCAAATCTATTTGCACCTTTAACTTTGGTCGATGCATAAACGCCCCAGCCAACTAAACCTTCACCATTTCGAACCCAGGCAAGCGGATTTTGATCAGGTAACAAATCAAGTAAGGGAAGATGAGCACCTAATCTGGATGTATTAACGTGTACGGCCAACGACCTTCCAAACTGTAGGTAATGCAGTGCCTGCAATTGCAATCTTTAAAATCTCTCCGAAAATAAATGGTGTAAGTCCTGCGCTAAAAGTCCAAGCCCAATCTTTTCCAGTGTATTGCTGTAACCAAATTAGGCCGAAGGTAAAGATAATAAATGAGCCAATCAACATAGTAACTAAAGCGGTTCTTAAACGTTGATCCCATTTACGTCCAGCAAGCGCGCCAAGTACCCAAGAAGCAATCAACATTCCGATTAAATAACCACCAGTTGGCCCTATTAATCTTTCGATACCAAAATCGCGGTTTGCAAAAACTGGCGCGCCAGCGATTCCGATAAGTAGGTAAAGTGCAAAAGTTGCCGCACCCATATTCGCGCCATAAGCCGTAGCTAGAAGTAATACGCCAAGAGTCTGTCCTGTGACTGGAACTGGCGAACCTGGAACTGGAATTGCAATCTGCGCCAGCAACGCTAAGAAGAGCGCACCGCCAGTTACCAAAAGCAATTTAGTTAGGACATTGCTTTTTGGAAGCACCGCGTTGGTCAAAGTGTTCGAGGAGTTCGAGGAGATTGAGGACATTTCCAAAGTCTATAGCGATGCTGCAATTACCGAAAAGTCGGGTAAAAGTAGGGCAGAATACGGAGCATGTCACGCGCAAATATGGATAAGAATCCGGATGAAGTTGCGGCAATGTTTGATGGCGTAGCAAAACGCTATGACCTCGTAAACGATTTGTTGAGTTTAGGACAAACTAAATTTTGGCGTAGAAAAACGACAGCGATTATTGAGCCAAAACCAGGAATGGAAATTCTCGATTTAGCTGCAGGTACAGGTTCATCATCTGTGCCGCTTGCACAAGCTGGTGCGAAAGTAATTCCAGCAGATTTTTCAGAAGGAATGTTAGAAGCAGGACGTAAACGCCATCCGCATCTACCATTTACTAAAGCGGATGCGCTAAATCTTCCATTTGAAAACCAAAGATTCGATGTAGTTACTATCTCATTTGGTTTAAGAAATACAGTTGATTTCGATAAAGCGCTAAAAGAGATGCTTCGAGTTACCAAGCCAGGTGGCAGATTGGTAGTCTGCGAATTTAGCCAGCCAACTTGGAAGCCATTTCGCATTCTTTATCTAAATTATTTGATGAAGGCGCTACCACTTATTGCCAAGTGGAGTAGCTCCAACCCAGATGCCTATATCTACCTAGCCGAGTCCATCCGAGCCTGGCCAAATCAGCCGGCGCTCGCGGCGCGGATCGAGGCGGCAGGCTGGCAAAGGGCCACTTGGCGCAATCTGACCTTCGGAATTGTTTCAGTTCACAGCGCTAACGCTCCACTTTAGTTTCGCCTATTTCGCGCTCACGCTTAGGATTACAGCGTGAATCCATACGTGCCAATTTTGGTCATAGGGGCCATCGGTCTCGGCTTCGCAGCCTTCTCAGTCGCAATCGCTGCCATCACCGGGCCAAAAAGATATAACCGCGCAAAGTTAGATCCATATGAGTGCGGAATCGAACCTTCACCACAAGCTGCCGAAGGTGGACGTTTTCCAGTTAAGTACTTCTTAACTGCAATGCTCTTTATTATCTTCGATATTGAAATCGTCTTTTTATATCCATGGGCAGTTACCTTTGATCAATTAGGTTTATTTGGTCTCGTGGAAATGATTCTCTTCATCGGAACCGTGTTTGTTGCATATGCATATGTGTGGCGACGTGGTGGATTGGAATGGGACTAGTGGGTCTAGAAGAAAAATTACCTTCAGGCTTTTTATTAACTACCGTAGAAAATCTTGCGGATTACATGCGCAAGTCATCGGTGTGGCCTGCAACTTTCGGTCTTGCATGTTGTGCCATCGAAATGATGGCAGTTGGTTCTGCGGCTAAATATGACATTTCACGTTTCGGTATGGAACGTTTCTCCGCAACACCTCGTCAAGCAGATTTGATGATTGTGGCTGGTCGTCTTTCAAACAAGATGGCGCCTGTACTTCGACAGATTTATGATCAAATGCCAAATCCAAAATGGGTTATTGCGATGGGTGCATGTGCATCTTCTGGCGGCATGTTTAATAACTATGCAATCGTGCAAGGCGTTGACCATGTGGTTCCAGTTGATATTTATCTACCAGGTTGCCCACCGCGACCAGAGATGTTGTTAGATGCGATTTTGAAATTGCACGAAAAGATTTCTGAAGGAAAACTTGGCGTAAACCGTGAGCAAGTTATTAGAGAAGTTGAAGCAGCTGCGATGGCCGCGATTCCAACTCATGCACAGAAGGGACTTCTAGCATGAGCCAAGATGGCGGAATGTTTGGCGTTTCTGGCACTGGCGATACCTCTGGATATAGCGGTTTAGTTCGCGTTCAAGTTACTCCTGGTTCATCAGAGCGCCCATATGGCAGCTATTTCGATGAAGTTGCAGATGATTTAGAACGTGCATATCCAGAATTTTCTGATGCCATCGAAAAAGTGGTGGTAGATCGCGGTGAATTAACACTTCACGTTAAACGTGAAAAGTTAGTTGAAGTTGCATATGTACTTCGCGATAAGTTGTTATTTGAAATGTGCATGGGTGTTAATGGTGTGCATTACCCAAACGAAACTGGCCGGGAGCTACATGCGATTTATCCATTGCTTTCAATTACCAACAATCGACGCATTAGATTAGAAGTAGCCTGCCCAGATTCAGATCCGCACATTCCTTCGCTCGTTGAAGTTTGGGCAGGAAATAATTGGCATGAACGTGAAACTTTTGACATGTTCGGAATTATTTTTGATGGACATCCTGCGCTAACTCGAATTTTGATGCCCGATGATTGGCAAGGTCATCCGCAAAGAAAAGATTATGCGCTCAACGGAATCAATGTTGAATATAAAGGCGCATCACAACCGGCTCCAGATAACCGTAGGTCGTACAACTAATGACAACTTTTGATCCTTACGCATCGTCACGCGAAACCACCGAGGGAACTGTTTACTCAGTTACCGGTGGCGATTGGAACGATTTAGTTTCTGAAATTGGTTCCCAGAAAGATGAAAAGATTGTCGTCAACATGGGTCCACAGCACCCATCTACTCACGGCGTGCTCCGTTTAGTTCTAGAGCTAGAAGGCGAAACTGTTTCAGAAGTTCGTTGTGGCATCGGATATTTACATACCGGTATTGAGAAGAATGCGGAGTTCCGTACTTGGACTCAAGCAACTACTTTCGTAACTCGTATGGATTATTTATCTCCATTATTTAACGAAACTGCATATTGCTTAGGTGTAGAGAAGCTCTTAAATATTACGGATCAAATTCCAGAACGCGCATCGGTCATTCGAGTGATGATGATGGAATTAAATCGAATCTCATCACACATGGTGGCACTTGGTACTGGTGCACTGGAATTAGGTGCGATGGCCCCAATGTTCAATGCTTTCCGCGAACGTGAAAAGGTGCTTTCAACTTTTGAACGTATTACCGGTCTGCGCATGAATATGGCCTATATCCGCCCAGGTGGAGTGCAGCAAGATCTGCCAGCCGGCACCGTGCAATATGTGCGCGATTTAGTAAAAGATCTTCGTATCCATCTAAAAGATAATTCAGATCTATTGGTTGGAAATACCATTTGGATGAAGCGCACTGAAGGAATTGGATATTTAGATCTAGCTGGATGTACAACCTTGGGTGTCACCGGTCCCGTACTTCGTTCAGCCGGACTTCCTTGGGATCTTCGTAAAACTCAACCATATTGTGGTTATGAAAATTATGATTTCGATGTAGTAACTGCAGATACCGCAGATGTTTATGGTCGCTTCTTAGTTCGTGTAAATGAATTAGAGCAATCACTTCGAATTATCGAACAAGCATGCGATAAGTTGGACAAACTTGATGGTGCACCAGTAATGGTTGCCGATAAGAAAATTGCTTGGCCAGCACAACTTGCAGTTGGTGCAGATGGAATGGGTAATTCTTTAAACCATATTCGTGAAATTATGGGCACTTCGATGGAATCATTAATTCATCACTTCAAGTTAGTAACTGAAGGTTTCCGAGTTCCAGCAGGTCAGGCATATGCCGCAGTCGAATCACCACGCGGCGAACTTGGCGCTTATGTTGTATCTGACGGTGGTACTCGTCCATATCGTGTTCATTTCCGTGAACCATCTTTCAATAATTTGCAGTCAACTGCCGCAATGTGTGAAGGCTCAATGGTGGCCGACATTATTGGCGCGGTAGCTTCAATTGATCCAGTTATGGGAGGTGTTGATCGCTAATGTTCAACGATCAGGATTTAACAATTATTGATTCAATTATCTCTCGATATCCACGTAAGCGCTCTGCAATCATGCCATTGCTTCATTATGTGCAATCAAAAGCAGGATATGTAACTAACGAAGGTATTGAATTAATCGCGCAGAAGTTAGAGATTGAAACCGCGGAAGTAACTGCAGTTTCTACCTTTTATACCCAGTATTTAAAGCATCCAGCGGGCGAATATCACGTGGGAGTGTGTATCAACACGCTCTGTGCCGTGATGGGCGGAGATGCAATTTGGGAGAGCGTTACCGAACATCTTGGAATTGGCAATCACGAAGTTACCGCCGATGGAAAAGTTTCGTTGGAACGAATTGAGTGCAATGCAGCTTGCGATTATGCGCCGGTAGTAATGGCTAACTGGGAGTTTTACGACAACATGACGCCACAGAAAACTAAAGATTTAGTAGATGGCGCACGTAACGGAAATCCACCGGCGCCAACTCGTGGACCAAAGAAGCTTCCAACATTTAAAGAGAACTCACGAGTGCTTGCAGGTTTAGATGATGGACTTGCAAATGAAGGAGTCTCTGCCGGAGATGCCACTTTACTTGGATTAAAACTCGCTAAGGAGGGTAAGTAATTGTTAAAGCCAGTTCTTAGCGCACATTGGGATGAGCAAGATTCATTTACTATTGATGGATATAAGCGACATGGCGGATATGACGCTGCTAAAAAAGCGCTCGGCATGGATCCAGATGCCGTTATTCAATTAGTAAAAGATTCTGGTCTTCGCGGTCGCGGTGGCGCAGGTTTTCCAACTGGAATGAAATGGGGATTCATCCCACAAAATGACGGTAAGGAACATTATTTAGTTGTAAATGCCGATGAATCTGAACCTGGTACATGTAAAGACATGCCATTACTTATGGCAAACCCACATGTATTGATCGAAGGCATGATTATTGCTTCTTATGCAATTCGTGCGAAGCATGCATTTGTTTATCTGCGCGGAGAAGTTGCGCATGTTGCGCGTCGCGTTAATGCGGCAATTGCAGATGCATATAAAGCGGGTTACTTAGGAAAGAATATTTTTGGAACTGGCGTTGATCTTGAATTAACTCTGCATATCGGTGCGGGTGCATATATCTGCGGTGAAGAGACTGCGCTACTTGATTCGCTTGAAGGTTTCCGTGGCCAACCACGTCTGCGTCCACCATTCCCAGCGATTGCCGGTCTTTATGCGCGTCCAACCGTGGTTAATAACGTGGAATCAATCGCCTCAGTTCCAGCAATTGTGGCTAATGGTGCAGATTGGTATCAACAATTCGGAACTGAAAAATCAAAGGGCATGACGCTTTATTCACTTTCAGGCCACGTTGCTAATCCAGGTCAATTTGAAGCGCCACTTGGAATTACTTTGCGTCAATTACTAGATATGTCTGGTGGCATGCGTGCCGGACATAAGTTGAAGTTTTGGACACCTGGCGGATCATCAACACCAATGTTTACAGACGAACATTTAGATGTGCCATTGGACTACGAAGGTGTTGGCGCAGCTGGCTCAATGCTTGGCACTAAAGCGCTGCAGATTTTTGATGAAACCACTTGCGTTGTGCGTGCAGTACTTCGCTGGGTGGAGTTCTACAAACATGAATCTTGTGGAAAGTGCACACCATGCCGCGAAGGTACTTGGTGGTTAGTCCAAGCAATGCAAGATATGGAATCTGGAAAAGCTACCGAAGCAGATTTAGATAAATTATTAGATCTCTGCGACAACATTATGGGTGACTTTTCGCAAAGAAGGCATTCACGCATACTATCAGGCTGCATCAGACCCAGCACTAGCAACAGGTGATGAGTATGATGTTAGCTTTCTAGGAACTCCACATCGTCACATCTTTCATTT
>OGVJ01000023.1_pt1 | contig 15173 bp, 26 predicted proteins | sample 1575741 | NCBI WGS metagenome assembly OGVJ01 (sample SAMN07581528, study PRJEB24739) | freshwater metagenome | place: Singapore | collected 2015-01 | reverse complement strand
TTAATATTTTAGCTACTTCTGTCAATGTTTTACTCACCAACGAAGCAGCTTCTTTCATTAAACCTATTTGCTCTTCTGTCTTTATATGAATCATAAAAAACCTTTCAATGATAAACTAAAAAAACAAACCTGCCTTTTTGGGACAGGTTTGTAAATATAAATTATTCAAAAATTAAATTGTTGAATTAGTGATTCCGCTTCTACCTTGAACACGACCTGTACTCATTAATCCATCATATTGACGCATTAATAAATAAGTTTCAATTTGTTGCAAAGTATCTAAAATAACCCCTACCATAATTAATAAAGAGGTACCACCAAAGAAAGTACTGAAACCTTGCGTTACACCTAGTTTTTGTGCAAAGCCCGGTAAAATACCTACCAATGCTAATAAGATAGCGCCAGGTAAAGTAATTCTATCCATTACTGCTCCAATATAATCATTGTTGGTTGACCAGGTTTAACACCAGGAATAAAACCATTGTTACGTTTTAGATCTTCAGAAATTTGCTTTGGATTAAAGATCAAAGCAGTGTACAAGAAAGTAAATCCTACTACCATTACTGAATAGATAACCATGTACCATACATTACTATGATCATTGAATATTCTAACAATACCTTGTGCAGAATCGATATTAGTGAATGATACTAATGTAGGCAAGAACATAATTGCTTGAGCAAAGATGATTGGCATTACACCAGCACTGTTTACTTTAACAGGTAAGAATTGACGAGCACCGCCTACTTGTGCACCACCAATTACTTGTTTAGCATAAGTTACAGGAATCTTACGAACACCTTGAACTAATACAATCAAGCCCATGATGATAGTTACCAAGATAGCCACCTCAATTAAGAATATCAATAATCCACCACCACCTTTTTGGCTCTTAGAACCAAACTCTAGGATGATTGATTGTGGAAGACGCGCTAAGATACCCACCATGATGATGATAGAAGTACCATTACCTAAACCTTTATCTTGAATCTTCTCTCCTAACCACATTACAAACAATGTACCTGCTGTTAATGTAATTACAGTGGAGAACCAGAAATAAGGCTTGTAAGCAGGAATTAATGCATCTGCATAACCTGGACTATTTAAATATGCAACATATGCACCAGCTTGGAAAGCAGTTACAATTACTGTCAAATAACGAGTCCATTGATTGATTTTATTTCTTCCGCTCTCTCCTTCTTTTTGGATCTTTTGTAATTGAGGAACTAAAATAGTCATCAATTGCATAAAGATAGAAGCTGAGATATAAGGCATAATTCCCAAAGCTAAAATAGATGCTTGAGAGAATGCACCACCAGCGAACATATCAAAAATACCTAATAAACCATTGCTCTTACCTGCTTTTTGAGCAGCTTCGATAGCTAATGGATTGATACCAGGCAATGTAATTTGTGCACCAATTCTATAAGTTAATACCAACGCTAAGGTTACTAAGATTTTACTCTTTAGCTCATCTATAGCCCAGATATTTTTTAAAGTGTCTATTAATTTTTTCATCAGAATTTAGTTAATGTACATTCGACTTTTAATATAAAGAGTCGCGTTTGTAATGCGACTCAATATACAAAAATTTATTTAGATAATTTCGATAGTGCCACCTGCTGCAATAATCGCATCTTGTGCTTTCTTGCTCGCTTTGTTTACTCTGAAATTGATCTTTGTTTTTAATTCGCCAGTTGCTAAGATCTTCACTAAATCAGTGCGACTTATCAAACTGTTCATGTACAAATTCTCAGGAGTGATTTCTGTGAAACCGTATTTCTCAATTAATTGGTCTAATTGACCTAAGTTGAATACTACATATTCAACACGGTTGATGTTCTTAAATCCACGCTTAGGGATTCTACGTTGAATTGGCATCTGACCACCTTCGTGAGCCATTTTGCTTTTATAACCAGCACGAGACTGACCACCTTTGTTACCTTTTGTAGATGTACCACCTTTACCAGATGCTTCACCTCTACCAATTCTAATTGCTTTGTGTACTGAACCTTCTGCAGGTTTTAAATTGTGTAATTTCATTTTGTTGATTTTAACTTTCGGGGAATCTCCCCTCGCTTTTTAATAAATGAAGTTGTAGTGTATTAAGCTACTTCTTCTACTTTTACCAAGTGAGTTACTTTATTGATCATACCTAAGATTTGTGGAGTTGCCTCTACTTCTCTTGAAGCATTCAATTTCTTCAAACCTAATGCAATCAATGTTTGTTTTTGACGCTCAGGTCTGTCAATTCCGCTTTTTACTTGAGTAATTTTAATCTTTTTCATCTTTAATTATTTATGAACGTATTAATGGTGTAGTAAAAATTACTGACCAGAAAATACTTTTGATAATTTAATGTTTCTAGTTTTTGCAACTTGAACTGGCTCACGTAACAAGCTTAAAGCTTTGATAGTTGCTTTTACCACGTTGTGTGGGTTAGCAGAACCTAAGTTTTTTGCTAATACGTCAGTAACACCAGCGCTCTCTAATACAGCACGCATGCTACCACCCGCAATTACACCGGCTCCGTGTGCAGCTGGCTTAATCAATACTTTAGCAGCACCGTCTTTAGCTAACTGATCGTGAGGAATAGTTCCGTGCATAATAGGCACTTTCACTAAATTCTTCTTAGCATCTTCGATACCTTTTGTAATAGCTTCTTGAACTTCTTTAGCTTTACCTAGACCTTGACCTACTAAGCCATTTTCGTTACCAACTACTACTAAAGCTGAAAAGCTAAAAGTACGACCACCCTTTGTTGTTTTAACTACGCGGTTAATTGATACTACTTTTTCTTTTAGTTCAACATCACCTGCCGCTTTCACTTTATTTACATTTACTTTAGACATGATTTTCTATTAGTATTTTTATCAAATTAAAATTGAAGTCCACCTTCTCTAGCGCCTTCAGCTACCGCTTTGATTCGACCATGATATAAATTACCACCTCTGTCAAATACACAAGTTGTGATAGATAATGCTGCTGCTTTTTTAGCAACTGATTGACCAGCTAATTTTGCTTTGTCAATTTTAGCAACTTTTTGCGCTGCAATATCTGCTTCTCTTGAAGATGAAGCAGCTAAAGTAACGCCATTTACGTCGTCGATTAATTGACAATAGATGTCAGCGTTGCTTCTAAATACAGATAAACGAGGCTTAGCTGCAGTACCTTGTACTTTCTTGCGAATTCTGTATCTGATCTTTTGTCTTTGAGCTAATTTACTCATATGATTTATTTTTATCGGAGTGCGATGCTGCCGCACTCCTGGATTTTTTAAAATTTATTATTTACCTGCTGCTTTACCTGCTTTTCTTCTTACGATCTCATCAGCGTATTTCACACCTTTTCCTTTGTATGGTTCAGGCTTACGTAAGCTTCTTAATTTAGCAGCTACTGCACCGATCAATTGCTTGTCGCTTCCTTCTAAGAAAATCTTAGGGTTTTGACCTTTTTCAGTAGTAGTAGAAACTTTTAATTCTTTAGGTATTTCAAATATGATGTTGTGAGAATAACCTAAAGCTAAGTCCAACAAGTTACCTTGGTTAGCAGCTTTGAAACCCACACCCACTAATTCTAATTCTTTTTTATAACCTTCAGTTACACCCTTCACTAAGTTAGCAATCAAAGAACGGTATAAACCGTGCATTGCTCTGTGACGGATTTGCTCTGTTGGACGAGATACAATTACTTCAGATCCTTCCACTGTAACAGTGATATCACGATCCACTTCTTGAGATAATTCACCTTTTGGTCCTTTTACAGTAACCACTGAATCTTTTACCGTAACGGTAACCCCTGCTGGGATTGCGATTGGTTTTTTTCCTATACGAGACATAGTCGTTTTTTTTATTTTTCACTTAGCTGTTTTCAGCCCCGACTAAAAGGCTTAAACGCAAACTAAGTATGATTGAATTTAATTTTTTATTAATCCATTAAGATATTGCACACAATACCTCACCACCTACGTTGTTCGCTTTAGCTTGCTTATCTGTCAATACTCCTTTTGAAGTAGATAAGATAGCAATACCTAAACCATTACTTACTCTTTTAATTTCAGCTGGCTTTGCGTACTGACGTAAACCTGGACGGCTAATACGCTCTAATGAACGGATAGCTGGTTGTTTTGTATTAGGATCGTATTTTAAAGCGATCTTAATTAAACCTTGTTTAGTATCGTCTTCAAACTTATACTTCAAGATATAACCTTGATCATATAAAATTTCAGTGATACGCTTCTTTAAATTTGATGCAGGGATTTCTACGATTCTATGTTGTGCCATTTGAGCATTACGTATTCTCGTTAAAAAGTCTGCTATTGGATCTGTTACCATATTAGTATTTTAAATCAGTTCTTAATGTTGTTTTGTTTCAGTATTCAATACTCGATTGAACTTAAATCAATTGATTGCTGTATTACCAGCTTGCTTTTTTAACGCCTGGGATCAAACCATTCAAGGCCATGTCGCGGAACATGTTTCTTGAAATACCGAAGTATCTCATATACCCTTTAGGACGACCTGTTAATTGACAACGATTTTTCAATCTAACTGGAGATGCATTCTTAGGTAATTTATCTAAACCTGCATAATCACCAGCAGCTTTTAAAGCAGCACGCTTTTCAGCATATTGTTTAACTGTTGCTTCACGCTTTCTTTGTCTGGCCTTAACTGATTCTCTTGCCATAATTATAATTTAATTAGTTGTTATCTTTTTTGATGTTTTTGAATGGCATACCTAATTCTTTTAATAATTCGTATGCTTCTTCGTTGGTTTGTGCAGATGTCACGAAAGTGATATCTAAACCAGTAATTTTATTTACTTTATCGATGTCGATTTCTGGGAAAATGATTTGCTCAGTAACACCTAATGTGTAGTTACCACGGCCATCAAATGCCTTATCGCTAACACCTTTGAAATCACGTACACGAGGTAACGCAACAGATACTAAACGATCTAAGAATTCAAACATCTTCTCGCCTCTCAAAGTTACGCGAGCACCAATTGGCATACCCTTACGTAATTTGAAGTTAGAGATATCTTTTTTAGAGATGGTTGGAACTGCTTTTTGACCAGTGATAGTAGTTAGCTCTTCGATAGCGATATCTACTAATTTCTTGTCATTTACTGCGCCATTTACACCACGGTTGATGCAAATTTTTTCCAACTTAGGAGTTTGCATTACAGACTTGTAACCAAACTTTTTAGATAAAGCAGGTACCACTTCTTTAGTGTACTTATCTGCTAATCTTGGAGTGTATTTTACGGTACTCATTATTTAATTACCTCCCCTGATTTTTTAGAAATTCTTACTAATTTACCTGTCTCTCTTGAACGTTTTACTTTAGTTGCAGCGCTAGTTTTTGCATCCCATAACATTACATTACTAATGTTGATAGAAGCTTCTACTTTAACGATACCACCTTTAGTATTAGATGCAGAAGGCTTTGTGTGTTTTGTTGCGATAGCTACGCCTTCCACAACTACACGTCCTTTTTCTACATCCACTTCCAACACCTTGCGAGGTTTTTTCAAGTCCTTGTCATCACCAGCGATTACCACAACGGTATCACCTTTCTTGATGTTGTATTTGGGTTTGAATCTGTTACTCATAATTATATTTATTTTATAACACCTCTGGTGCTAATGAAACAATTTTCATGTATCCTTTATCACGCAATTCACGAGCCACTGGTCCAAAAATACGCGTACCTCTTGGTTCTTCTGAATTGTTTAATAATACTACAGCGTTGTCATCAAAACGGATATAAGATCCATCTTTTCTACGCAATTTGTTTTTAGTACGAACAATAACTGCTTTAGATACAGTACCTTTTTTGATACCGCCTGCTGGGATAGCATCTTTAACTGTTACAACAATCGTATCACCGATTTTTGCATAGTCTTGACCGCTATTACCTAATACTTTGATACAAAGTACTTCTTTAGCGCCGCTATTATCAGCTACATTGAGCCTACTTTCTTGCTGAATCATTTTATTTAGCTTTTAGCTTTTTATTATTTATTACTTAGTTCTTTTTGAAGATGTTTTTTTGTAGTGAAGCTTATTTAGCTTTTTCTACAACTTCTACTAATCTCCAACGTTTTGTTTTACTCAACGGGCGAGTTTCCATGATCTTAACAATATCTCCCATTGTACACTCGTCTTTCTCGTCGTGTGCATGGAACTTTGTTGTTTTTTTCACGAACTTACCGTAGATAGGGTGTTTTACTTTTCTTTCAACAGCAACAGTAATGGTTTTATTCATTTTGTTACTAGTTACAACACCAATTCTCGTTTTACGTAAATTTCTTACTACCATTGTTTTTGATTTATGGTTAGATACCTAACTCTTTTTTCTTTAATTCCGTTTTTAAACGGGCAATATCTTTACGAAGTCCGCGAATACTCATTGGATTCTCTAATGGAGAAATAGCATGAGCGAACTCTAATTTTTTAAGTCTTAAGCTATCTTCGTTGATACGAGCAGTTAAATCTGCAGCGCTCAAGTCTTTTAAGCCTTTGTTGAAATCGTATTTTTTGTTTGCCATAGCAAATGCTTTTTTAATGTTCTTCTAATTAGATTACAAGTCTCTTCTTGTAACAAACTTAGTTTTGATTGGTAATTTTTGTGCAGCTAATCCCATTGCTTCTTTTGCAACTTCTGGAGTAACACCGTCGATTTCAAAAATGATACGACCTGGTTCTACTACAGCAGCCCAATACTCAGGGTTACCTTTACCTTTACCCATTCTCACCTCTGCAGGCTTATGTGTAATAATTTTATCTGGGAAAACACGAATCCATACATTACCTTCTCTTTTCATTGCACGTGTCATGGCTTGACGAGCAGATTCAATTTGTCTACTAGTTAACCAGATTGGATCTAATGACTTTAATGCAAAAGAACCAAATGCAATAGAAGTACCGCGCTTCGCTACTTCGCGAATGCGTCCTTTCTGTTGTTTTCTGTGTTTACTTCTTTTTGGCTGTAACATCTTATTATATTGTTATCTCTTTTATAAATTGTTTTTGTTCGAGTTTATTTTCTTCTAGCGCCTGCTCCACCACGACGGTCTCCACCATCACGACGATCGTCACGACGATCACCACCACGGAAGTCAGCTCTTTCACCACCTTCTTTACCACCTACGAAGTTTGGATTCAATTCGCGCTTACCTAAAACCTCACCTTTACAAATCCATACTTTAATACCAATCTTACCGTATACAGTTAATGCATACACATTAGCATAATCGATATCCATTCTGAAAGTATGTAAAGGAACTCTACCTTGTTTGATTTCTTCGCTACGTGCAATCTCAGCACCACCAATACGACCACCTACTTTAATTTTGATACCTTCAGCACCCATTCTTAAGGTAGAAGCGATCGCCATTTTAATAGCACGTTTGTAATTGATACGGTTTTCGATTTGACGAGCAATTGTATCACCTACAATTGTAGCATCTAATTCTGGACGACGTATTTCTAAGATGTTGATTTGAACATCATCTTTTCCAGTTAATTTCTTTAACTCTTCTTTGATACGATCCACTTCTCCACCGCCTTTACCGATGATGATACCTGGCTTAGAAGTATGAATTGTTACAATTAACTTACCTAAAGTTCTTTCGATAACAATACGAGCGATACCGCCTTTACTGATACGAGCGTTTAAGTACTTACGAATTTTTTGGTCTTCGATTAACTTGGTTGCGTAATCTTTTTTATTACCATACCAGTTGCTTTCCCATCCGCGGATGATGCCTAATCTGTTACCTATTGGATTTGCTTTCTGACCCATAGTGATGGTTTAGAATTTAATTTTTTGAATCTGATTTTGTGTCTACAATCAATGTTACGTGGTTGCTACGCTTACGCACTCTATAGCCACGACCTTGTGGAGCTGGACGCATACGCTTTAACGTACGACCACCATCTACAAATACAGTCTTAACTACTAAGTTGCTGTCTGCTGCGCTTGCGCCGTTGTTTTTTTGCTCCCAGTTACTGATTGCACTTTTTAACAACTTTGCTAATGGAACTGCATTGTGTTGTGGATGGAATTCCAAAATTGCCAATGCTTTTTCCACTTCCATGCCACGAATTACGTCTGCGATCAAACGCATCTTACGTGGGCCTGTGGGATAATTGTTTAGTTTAGCTACTGCTTCCATTTCTTTATTGTTTAGTGTTTGATTGTTACCTCAAACCTTCATGTTTATTTACTACTTTTTGCTACCTGCGTGTCCTCTGAAGTTTCTAGTTGGAGAGAATTCACCTAATTTATGTCCTACCATGAATTCAGTAACATAAACTGGGATAAATTTATTTCCATTGTGAACTGCGAAAGTGTGTCCAACGAAATCTGGAGAAATCGTACTTCTACGGCTCCATGTTTTGATAACTGCTTTCTTAGTTTTTCCTTCGTTCATCGCCTCTACTTTTACTTCAAGGTTATGATCTATATAAGGACCTTTTTTAATCGAACGACCCATAGTGATGAGTTAATTTGAATGTTAATTATTTAGTCAATTTTTTACCGTCACGACGTTGAATGATCAACTTATCGCTACCCTTACCTCTTGTTCTAGTTTTCTCTCCTTTAGCATACTTACCAGTTCTGCTTCTTGGATGACCTCCAGACGCTCTACCTTCACCACCACCCATTGGGTGATCCACAGGGTTCATTGCAACACCTCTTACACGAGGTCTTACACCTTTCCAACGGTTTCTACCAGCTTTACCAGCTGTTTCAAGGCTATGGTCGCTATTAGAAACTGTTCCTACAGTTGCGTAACAGTTGATCAATAATTTTCTTAATTCACCAGAAGGCATTTTCAATACTGCGTATTCTTCTTCTTTGTTCGCTAATTGCGCAGAAGCACCAGCACTTCTCACCAATTTACCACCTTGACCAGGTTGCATTTCGATGTTGTGAATGATTGTACCTAAAGGCATATTCTTCATTGGTAAAGCGTTACCCACTTCTGGAACAACGTTATCACCTGAAGCTACAGTTGCACCCACTTGTAAACCTTGTGGAGCAATGATATATCTTTTCTCGCCATCAGTATATTGAACTAATGCGATAAATGCAGTTCTGTTTGGATCGTACTCGATAGACACAACAGTTGCATTCATGTCTTTTTTATTTCTTTTGAAATCGATGATACGATAGTGTTGTCTATGACCACCACCCATGTAACGCATTGCACGACGACCTTGGAAGTTACGTCCTGCAGTTTTCTTTTGCGGTTCTAACAAACTCTTCTCAGGTTTGTTAGTAGTGATTTCAGCGTAGGCGTTGCCAATTCTCCAACGAGTTCCTGCTGTAATCGGTTTGTACTTTCTTAATGCCATTTTGTTTTTTGTTTTTTACCTGCGAAATTTTCAGCTTCGCTTGCTATTATTAAATGCTTGCGTATAGGTCAATGGTTTCACCTTCCGCAACTGTAACTAATGCTTTCTTATATCCAGATTTGATACCAGAGATAATACCAGACTTAGTTGAACGTGTTTTGTTTTTACCTGGAACCACTAATGTGTTAACTTCTAACACATTCACGCCATAGAATTGCTCTACTGCGTTTTTGATTTCCAATTTGTTTGCACGACGATTTACTTTGAAAGCATATCTTCTTAATGACTCTTGTTGAGCATTTGCTTTTTCAGTTAAAATCGGCTTTATTAATATTTCTGTTACTTTCATGATTGTCAGTTTTTAAAACAATACTTTAAATTAAGCTGCAGCTTCTTCTTCGTTAAAAATTTTAGCAGCACTTTCTGTGATTACTAATACATCTGCATTCATGATGTCGTAAGTATTAATATCAGCTAATAAAGTACTTGCTACGTTTGGAATATTGCGAGTGCTTAAATAAACGTTATCGTTATACTCTGGTAAAATCACCAAAGTCTTTTTGTTGTCTAATTTCAATTGGCTCATGATAGAAGCAACAGCAGATGTTTTAGGTGCATCTAATTTGATGTCTTCTAATACTAAGATTGCTTGATCAATCGCTTTGTGAGATAAAGCAGAAATTTTTGCTAAATCTTTTACTTTACGATTCAATTTGAAATCATAAGAATGAGGCTTAGGTCCAAAGATAGTACCACCACCCTTATACAATGGGTTACGGATATTACCCTTACGAGCTCCACCAGTTCCTTTTTGCTTATGTAACTTTCTGCTAGCACCTTGTACTTCCGCACGAGTTTTCACTTTATGCGTACCTGAACGGCGTGCTGCTAAATATTGTTTAACGGCTAAATAAATAACGTGGTCATTTGGAGTTGCACCAAAAATTTCAGCAGGTAATTCAACCTGTCTGCCAGTCTTTTTGCCTTTTATATCTAATACTTCTAATTGCATGATTGTCGATTAATTGGTGATTACTTTTGGATTAAAACGATTGAACCGTTATGACCTGGTACAGAACCACTTACTAGTAAGTAGTTTTTCTCTGGGAATAACTTTAATACTTTTAATCCTTTTGTTTTAACGCGATCATTACCCATATGACCCGCCATACGCATTCCTTTGAATACTCTTGCAGGGTATGAAGATCCACCAATAGAACCTGGTGCACGAGAACGATCGTGTTGACCGTGTGTAGCTTCACCCACACCACTAAATCCATGACGCTTAACAACACCTTGGAAACCTTTACCCTTTGTTGTACCAACAACTTCAACAGTATCTCCTTCAGAGAACATGTCTAAGGTAATAGTAGTTCCTAATGCAGCTTCAAGATCGTAGTTGCGGAATTCTTTTACAAATTTTTTGGGAGCAGTCTGAGCTTTCGCGTAATGATTGATTTCAGACTTTGTAGAATGTTTTTCTTTTTTGTCGCCTAACGCTAATTGTACTGCGCTATAGCCATCCACTTCAGGAGTTTTTACCTGAGTTACTGTACATGGACCAGCTTCGATAATGGTGCAAGCAATTTGCTTTCCATCTTCTGCGAAGATGCTAGTCATGCCAATTTTCTTTCCAATAATACCTTTCATCTTTTTGCGGTTTATGCCCCGCGTTTGGTTCTGAGGACATCCGATGATGATGCTACCTTTTTAGTAGCTCGGATTCAATCCCTGTTTGCTGCCGACCTTTTCCTTTGTTTCTCAATTGAGAGGGGAAGTACCGGAAGTAAACAAACCTCGAAGGGCCTGTTTATATTTTACTTACTTCAAACCAGCGCTCCTTTTTCGACTGCTGCATAATGGGCAGCGATTGGGAGATGGTAATTATAAATAGTGTTATGCTTTGATCTCCACTTCAACACCAGAAGGTAAGTCTAACTTACTTAAGGCATCAACTGTTTTAGAAGAAGAAGTGTAAATATCCAATAAACGCTTATGCGTTGCTAATTGGAACTGCTCACGACTTTTCTTATTCACGTGTGGTGAACGTAACACAGTAAAAATGCGTTTGTGTGTAGGCAAAGGAATAGGACCAGTTACTACTGCACCTGTACTGCGTACTGTTTTTACGATTTTCTCAGCAGATTTATCTACTAAGTTGTGATCGTAAGACTGTAATTTTATTCTAATTCTCTGAGACATAGCTTATTTTTCCAAATTATCTTGGGGTTGCAAAGGTAATGGCTTATCACCTAACATTCAAGAAATATTGTGCTTTTTTTCATTTTTTTTGAAAATAATTTCCAACTAGCATCTGGGCTAAAGAAAAGCCCCCTCCTTTTTAATTAACTAGCTGATTATTAACTATTTAAACTTAAAAATCCCCACTGATTCATCAGTGAGGATTTTTAATATTATTAGAGTGTTCTTTTTAAAGCCTTTAATTTTAAGAAAAAAGGCTTTTAAAAAACTATTCTTCGTCTTTGATTCTACCCTTGTTCTTAGCCATTACTTCTTCAGCAATATTGTTTGGTGCTGGAGAATAGTGACTGAACTCCATAGTTGAAGTTGCACGACCAGAGCTCAAAGAACGTAATTGAGTTACGTATCCGAACATTTCACTCAATGGCACTTTAGCTTTGATAACTTGTAAATTACCACGGCTATCCATACCTTCTAACATACCACGACGACGGTTCAAGTCACCTGTTACGTCACCCATGTATTGGTCAGGAGTTACAACTTCTACTTTCATGATTGGTTCTAATAAAGTTGGCTTCGCTTTCTTACCTGCAGTTCTGAAACCAGCTTTAGCACACAATTCAAATGACATTGCATCAGAATCCACATCATGGTATGAACCATCAAATACGCGGATCTTCATGTTGTTCACTGGGAAACCAGCTAATACACCTGTAGACATAGCAGTTTCAAAACCTTTTGTAATTGCAGGAACAAATTCTTTAGGGATAGATCCACCAAATAAATCGTTCACGAATTGGAAAGCCTTCTTTTCTCCATTCTCTTTTAACCACTCTTCGTCAGCTGGTCCAATAGAGAATTGAATATCTGCGAACTTACCACGACCACCAGATTGCTTTTTCAATACTTCTCTGTGTTCGATAGTTGTTCCGAATGCTTCTTTATATGCTACCTGAGGATTACCTTGATTGATTTCCACTTTGAACTCACGACGCATACGGTCAACGATAATTTCTAAGTGTAATTCACCCATACCAGATAAGATAGTTTGACCTGTATCTTCGTCAGTCTTTACTCTTAAGGTAGGATCTTCTTCTACTAATTTTGCAATAGCCATACCCATTTTATCAACGTCTGCTTGAGTCTTAGGCTCAACAGCTACAGAGATAACTGGTTCTGGAATAAACATATTCTCCAATACGATTAAGTGATTCTCATCACATAATGTATCTCCTGTTTTAATTTCTTTGAAACCTACCGCTGCTGCGATATCACCTGCTTCGATAAAATCGATTGGGTTTTGCTTGTTCGCAAACATTTTCATGATACGAGAGATACGCTCATTCTTACCACTACGTACGTTTCTTACATAAGAACCCGCATCTAAGTGACCAGAATAACATCTGAAGAACGCTAAACGTCCTACGAATGGATCTGTCATAATTTTGAAAGCCAATGCAGCAAATGGTTCTTTTGCATTTGGTTTACGTGTAATTTTTTCTCCTGTATCTGGATCTGTTCCTTCAGTATCTTCAACATCTACTGGTGAAGGCAAGTAACGACAAACTGCATCTAATGCTGTTTGTACACCTTTATTTTTAAATGAAGATCCACACATCATTGGAACGATACTTAAATCGATACATGCTTTACGGATTGCTTCATGTACCTCATCTTCAGAAATGGAATCTGGGTTTTCAAAAAACTTCTCCATTAACTTGTCATCATATTCAGCAACCGCTTCAATTAATTGAGCTCTCCAATAATCAACATCTTCTTTCATATCATCTGGTACTGGCACTTCTACATAAGTCATACCTTCTGTAGCATCATCCCACATGATACCTTTCATTTTAATTAAATCTACCACGCCTTTGAAATTATCTTCAGCACCAATTGGTAATTGTAAAGGCACCGCTTTAGCACCTAACATTTCTCTTACTTGGTTTACTACCATTGAAAAGTCTGCACCCGCACGGTCCATTTTATTAACGAAACCAATACGAGGAACTTTATAACGATTCGCTTGACGCCATACAGTTTCTGATTGTGGTTCTACACCATCTACTGCAGAAAACAACGCAATCAAACCATCCAATACACGCATTGAACGCTCTACCTCTACAGTAAAGTCCACGTGACCTGGAGTATCGATGATGTTGAAATAATAACTTTTTGTATTTGAGTCTGGCTTACCTAAAACTGTAGGGAACTGCCATTGACAAGAAACAGCAGCAGAAGTAATAGTGATACCTCTTTCTTTTTCTTGTTCCATCCAGTCAGTGGTTGCACCACCATCATGTACTTCACCAATTTTGTGAATCATACCTGTGTAACGTAAAATACGTTCAGTGGTAGTTGTTTTACCCGCATCAATGTGGGCTGCAATACCAAAGTTTCTTTGTAGTCTTAAGTCCGCCATATTAAGTTGTTTATTTTTTAGTCTAAATTCCGAGGCGCAAAGTTAATGATATAAGTGATTGAACAAACAAAAAACCCCAAATAAATGGGGTTTTGTATAAATTTTAAATCAATTAAATGATCCTTAAACTTTGAAGTGAGAGAAAGCCTTATTGGCTTCTGCCATACGATGAACGTCTTCTTTCTTTTTGAAAGCTGCGCCTTCACCTTTTGTAGCTGCGATAATTTCGTTCGCTAATTTATCCGCCATTGTTTTACCATTACGCTCACGGCTGTAACGTACTAACCATTTCATACTCAAAGAGATCTTTCTGTCAGCACGAACTTCTGAAGGAATTTGGAAAGTTGCACCACCAATACGACGGCTACGAACTTCCACAGCAGGAGTAACATTAGCTACTGCTTTCTTCCACATTTCATATCCATCTTCTCCAGTGAATTTGCTCACTTTGTCTAATGCATCATAGAAAATATTGAAAGCGGTTGTCTTTTTACCATCTAACATAATGTTATTGATAAAACGAGTAACCAATTTATCGTTAAAACGAGGATCTGGTGCTAATGGAATTTTTTTAGGTTGTGCTTTACGCATGTCAGTCGAATATTAATGAGTTGTGATTATTTTTTTGCTTTTTCTTTCTTAGTACCATACTTAGAACGAGACTGCTTACGGTCTTTAACACCAGCAGTATCCAAACTACCACGAACAATATGGTAACGTACACCTGGTAAGTCTTTTACACGACCACCACGTATTAAAACGATACTGTGCTCTTGTAAGTTATGACCTTCACCTGGGATATAAGCGATTACTTCAATCTTATTAGTCAAACGTACTTTCGCTACTTTACGTAACGCAGAGTTTGGCTTTTTTGGAGTTGTAGTATAAACTCTTGTACATACACCACGACGCTGAGGACATGCATCCAAAGCTCTTGATTTACTTTTAGCCCTGATGATCTCACGGCCTTTTCTCACTAATTGTTGAATAGTAGGCATTTATTATGCTGTTTTGTTCAATTCTGGTTATAAAAAATTCGGACGGCAAAGGTAATGCCTGTAAACGAATTCCCAAAATGTTTATTGGCTATTTTTGAAAAAAGCCCATAAATAAATCTGTCAGGGGTCGTAAATGGCTGTTTACCAATGTTTTGTACTAAATATGCATTAGCCAATTATATTT
>OGVJ01000022.1_pt1 | contig 15319 bp, 13 predicted proteins | sample 1575741 | NCBI WGS metagenome assembly OGVJ01 (sample SAMN07581528, study PRJEB24739) | freshwater metagenome | place: Singapore | collected 2015-01 | reverse complement strand
CCAAACATGTCGAGTTGCAGAGAGAGCTCTACAACTCCCGCAAAGCAAAAGTCAGAAGTGCGATAGAAAAACACGGATTTAAAGTCGAACACTCGGAAGCTGGTCTGTACCTTTGGGCAACTCGAGCCGAAGCAGATTGGGATTCAGTCTCTTGGTTTGCCGAACATGGAATTTTGGTCACACCTGGACATTTCTATGGTGAAAAAGGTGGAAAACATGTGCGAATTGCGATGACCGCAACTGATGCACAGATTGATGAACTCGTTAAGCGAATTGGTTAGTAGATGGCGGAGGCAATTCTTTTAGTAGGTGGCTTTGGAACTCGGTTGCGCCCATTAACCAATTTCAGGCCAAAACCGATGTTGCCTATTGCTTCGCTTCCTGTGACAGAACATCAATTAGCGATGGCTCAACGAGCAGGGATCAAAAGAATCGTCCTAGCAACTTCATATTTATCCGAAGTATTTATTCCTTATTTTGGTGATGGTTCTAAATGGGGAATGGAGATCAAATACGCCGTTGAAAAAGAACCACTTGGAACTGGTGGGGCTATCCGAAATGCTGCTAAAGAATTAATCGGAGATCAGCAAATTGTGATTTTTAATGGCGATGTTTTAAGTTCGCATAATTTGAAAGCGCAAATCGATTTACATATTATTTCTGATGCTGATGTAACTTTGCATTTGACACCAGTTGCAGATGCGCGCGCATATGGATGTGTTCCAACAAATGTTGATGGTCAGGTCACCGCATTCCTTGAAAAAATGGATAATCCAGTAACTAACACAATTAATGCTGGTTGTTACATCTTTGATAGCTCAGTTATCGAAACAATTCCAGAACATGAAGTCATCAGCGTTGAACGCCAAACTTTTCCGGAACTAATTGCAGCCAACCGCAAGATAATGGGCTTTAATGAAGCTGCTTACTGGCTAGATATTGGAACTCCAAGTGCATTATTGAAGGGATCGCGTGATCTGGTAACAGGTGTTGCAGATGCCGATGCTTTAGATAAATATAAATTCTCACATCGAGATAGAAATTTCGTTTCCTTAAGCGAAAAGATTTCCGGAGAATTTACAGGTGGCAGTGCAATTGGCGCCCATTGCACATTAATTAATTGCCAGATTGATGGCTCCATAATTTCAGATGGGGTAGAAGCGACAAATTGCATCATCAAAAATTCTTTTATTGAAATGGGTGCAAAAATTCCGCCAGGTTCGGTCATTGAGAACTCATTTGTTGATCCTGATGGCGAAATTTCAATCCTATTCACTTAAATTCAAGGAATTTCACTTAAATTCCACTGAAATTGACCATTTTTCACCCCTAAATGACTTATTCCCACTTGACTTAATCGAGTTACACGCGTGTAATTCACCCAATGACCTACGGGGGACAGCCCGTAGGCCCGAACGACACAGGAGTCGATATATGCGTCAAGAAGGTCCAAGCATTCAGCTGGAAACTGGCGAGGTCGTCGAGCTTTCATGGCAAGAGCGCGCATTATGCGCACAGACCGATCCAGAGGCCTTCTTCCCCGAAAAAGGCGGCTCAACCCGCGAAGCAAAGCGCGTCTGCACCTCATGCGATGTTCGCTCAGAATGCCTTGAATATGCGTTGGCACACGATGAGCGCTTTGGCATCTGGGGTGGCCTCTCAGAGCGTGAACGACGCCGTCTAAAGCGCCGCTCAGCGTAATTTCCCTAAACGCCCGAATTCCTTAAGACTTACACCTGATGACTCAGGTAACTGCGATTCTGGTCGTGCATGATGGCGCGACTTGGCTGCCACAGGTAGTTGCGGCGGTTGCGTCACAATCCCGAACCCCAAATCGCACTATTGCCGTTGATACTGGGTCAGTTGATGGCTCCACCAAATTATTAAGTGGTGCTCGCATTAAAAATATTTCTATTAATCGTGGTGAAGGTTTTGGCACCGCAGTAGCTGAAGCAGTTGCAACGTTACCGCCGATTGAATCCGAAGATGAGTGGATCTGGTTACTCCATGATGACAGCGCCCCTGATTCAAAAGCGCTGGAAAATTTATTAGCCGCAGTTACTGATCGACCAAATATTGCGATGGTCGGACCAAAAATTCTCGGTTGGAATGATCGTTCACATTTACTTGAAGTTGGCATAAGTATCGCGCGAAATGGCGCTCGCTGGACTGGACTTGAGAAAGATGAGTATGACCAAGGTCAGCACGATGGAATTTTCGAGGTGCTCTCTGTAAGTACTGCAGGTGCGTTAATCAGACGTTCGGTATTTGAAGAGCTTGGCGGTTTTGATGAGAAATTAGATCTCTTCCGCGATGATGTTGATTTTGGTTGGCGCGTACATGCAGCCGGGCAATCAGTATTGGTAAATACCGATGCCGTTATTTACCATGCTGAAGCTGCTGCTTCAGAGCGTCGAAATGTCGATGTAGATGAAGCATTCTTACATCGCCCGCACCTACTTGATCGTAGAAATGCAGCTTATGTATTGCTGGCCAATTCAACTTGGTGGATGTTGCCATTTATTACATTTCAGGTAATTGGCGCAGCCCTTGCTCGTGCAATTGGCTATTTATTTGCCAAGCTACCTGGGTATGCATCTGATGAATTATTAGCGTTACTTAGGTTATTTACCCGACCTGATTTAGTTCGAGCTGGTCGCAAATGGCGTAAAGAAGATCGGTTGGTTTCTCCACGCGTCGTCACTAGATTTATGCCATCACGCGTTTCGCAATTTAGAATGGCAATCGATTCGTTAACCGATAACATTCAAGAGCGACTCTTTCCAACTCAGTCCGAATTAAAATCTGAAATATCAGAAGACGAAGATCTGCTTACGCCAAATACACAAAGAAACTGGCGAGCGCTCTTTAAAAAACCAGAGTTAATTGCATTTTTAGCCGCCTTTATTTTTTCTATTATCTTCTCTCGTAGTCGCTTTGGATCAATTGCCGGAGGCGCACTTCCGGAGACTCCAAAGGGAGTTTCGGAACTCTGGAAACTTTACGCGGAATCGTGGCACCAAGTTGGGTTAGGCAGTTCCAGCGCGACACCAACTTGGGTGGCGGTAATTGCACTTGTAGGTACTTTGACTTTTGGAAATGCGCAGATATTCATATCTGCACTCTTCTTCTTTGCGCCATTAATTCTATTTGGCGCCATCTTTATCTGGCTACGCAAAATCACTTCACACATCTGGCTAGCGATTTTTGGCGGTGCTCTATATGCAATGTCGCCCGTTGCGTTGGCAACAATTAATGCGGGGCGCTTAGGCACATTAATTGTGATGATTTCACTGCCGCTAACTTTGCATTTACTTAGTGGAACCTTGGAAATTGAAAAGTTATCCATAAGGAAAATTTTTCAATTGGGACTTTTTCTGGCACTAGCAGTGGCATTTTCGTTGCCGTATTTACTTGCGTTGGGAATCTTCTATTTTGGTTTATCGATTTTTGATTATCTTCACATTCCTCGTGAAATCCTTAAGAAGCGAATTCAAAATAGATTTTTGCTGTTGGCAATTCCATTTCTGGTGAATGCTCCCTTTACGACTGAAGCAGTATTGCACCCAACAAGATATTTACTTGAACCGGGCTTAGCGTTATCAGGTGGCGGTCCAAATTTGGCGCTACTTGCAAATCCAGGTGGCATTGGATCTATTCCTTGGTGGATGGTTGGGCCAATTAGCGCACTGCTTTTGGTTTCCATCTTTTCAAGGACCAATGCACGTTACTTTGCATTTGTTGGAGCTGGATTTTTAAGTTTAGCGATTGCGCTATCTGGGTTATCTTTTCCAGCACACGGAACTTCAATCGGATATCCATTATGGGCCGGTACCTTCATTTCTATCGCCACTATTGCTGCCATACTGCTGGAGCCATTGTTCTTGATCAATTACGTAAACATCTAGAGAAAGCAGCGGTCAATCATCGCCACATTTTGGCAGCGCTACTTTTGGCAAGTTCGGTGGTTTACACCGCAGGCGCGGCTTTCTGGAGTGTGGTGACCGCTTCGCCATTACACACTATTTCCAACCGAGTACTTCCTGAATTTTTAGGAGTAACTCCAGGTACTAAAACAGTTGTACTAAGAAAAGTAGCTGATGGATCATTGAATTATTTTATTGCTCGCGGACATGACATATTTTTAGGCGATCCAGATGTAGCACCGGCAACTAATCCTGAAGTTGCCGCCGCAATTCGCGCTACGGTTGATGGAAGTGGTGTAACCGCTGGTGCAACGCTTGCCGAATATGGAATTAAATATTTATTTGTAAAAGCTCCCGCACCAGAATCACTTGTTAGAACTATTGATGGACTTGGTGGATACGTCAGAAATTCTGCCACGGCAGATGGAATTACATGGCGAGTAGTTGGAAATTCAGATCGCTTGATTTTTACAAACGAAAACTCAACCGTAATAACACTTGAAACCAAAGATATCAGCGCTAATTTCACGTTGACTAAACCTGGTATTTTGAGATTGGCAGAAAATTATGATCGCAATTGGAAAGTTATTGGCAATGGAAAGTATGTAGCGAAAGCTCCAAATGCCAACAATTTGCCTGAATTTAAGATTCAGGAAGCTGGAGATTATTTATTGATCCACGACGGTACCGCTAGACGCGCTTTACTATCTCTGCAAATTATATTTTTGCTTATAGCGCTAGTGATGGCAGCTCCTGCCGGACGTCGTAAACGTGATCAGGAGATGCCATGAAATTTCGCAGACTGATTTATTTGATTTCAATTTTTGCAGCAGCTACTTTGATTGGCAATTTGCTTCAAGCCGATGGCGATGCTCGTAAATATTCTGAGAATTATCCTGAACTAGTCTGTCCGAATATTGGTAGCGCTCAGACTCAAGTTTCGCTAACTAGCAGTAAGAAATTGGTTCGCTTCTTGCCAGCTAAAAAATATAATTTTGTGCCGGCAAAGACCAATAGATTATTAACAAATACCAGTTCGGTAATTGTCGATGGTGAAGGTACGAGCTCTATGGCTTGGATTTCCAAGTCTGGAGTATGGGCAGGCGGAGTTAATTGTTTAGCGCCACAAGAGGCGCAGTTCTTCGTGGGCGCTACCGCTGATGTAACTAGTAAGGCGAAATTAGTAGTCATAAATGCAGGCTTAAGTTCTTCGATAGTAGATGTGATTACTTTCAGTGAAAGTAGCTCATTTAAGAAGACGATCACTGTAGGCAAGAACCAAGTTACTTCTTTAAATTTAGTGTCACTTGCGCCAGGAGCTAAATCAGTAGCCTTGCAAGTAATTCCAAGAACTGGACGAGTAACTTCATATTTAGTAGATGAACGAGGTCGGGGATTACGAGTCTTAGGTGGAGATATTGTTAATTCTCAGAGTAGCTTGAATAAAAATCTTTGGATACCTGGCATTGCTCATAGTTCCACTAACAAGAGCCATGTGCTGAGAGTTTTGAATCCAGGCGCCGCGGCAACCTTGATTACAGTGGAAGTGCGATCAAAAGATGGCCGATATATTCCGGTTGGATTAGATAATCGGAAAGTTGCAGGTGGAAAAGTTGCGGATATTACATTTGACTTTGAAGGAAAACAATCTAGTTTTGGAGTGCGAATTACTTCGGATCAAGTAATAGCAGCATCAGTATTTAGCAGAGTAGGCGCCGATTTTGTCTGGAGCTCAGCCAGCACGCCAGGAGTTACCGGCACTTGGGCAGTAACCGGTCTTGATCCAAGTATGCAATTTATTGGGAACGAAATCGAAGCAGAGATAAAAGTATTGATGCCAAGAAAAAAGATAATTACAAAAAGACTAGTTGGTACAGATTATTTAACCTATAAATTGCCAAGTGGTGCGATAGGTGTACGAATTGATCGAATTTCAAGAGATTCTGCCGCTGCATTATTAGTCACTTCTCAGAGCGGAATCGGCTATCTACCTTTAGTTAATGGTTCTAAATTGACCAGAAGCACTGTACCCACCGCCAATATCGGCGTGTTAAACCCTTAATCTGATAAGCGAGCGGACTATTTTTCTCGTATGAGTACTCGAACCAGCAGACATTGCTCTCGGTCGGGCTGCCATCGAAAAGCTGCAATGACACTTACTTATGTTTACTCAGATTCCATTGCAGTACTAGGTCCACTTGCAACCTACTCTGAACCGCATGCATATGATTTATGCGAAATTCATGGCGCAAAATTAACTGTTCCAAATGGTTGGCAAGTTATCCGCCGAGAAATAAATTCTGGCGAAACTGGACCTTCAGATGAAGATTTAATGGCGATTGCCAACGCAGTACGTGAAGTTGCTTCGCGCGCAGTTGCGGATAGCGCTTCGAATTTTAATACTTCTGCTTCCGCACTAGGTCGTCGCGGACACCTTCGTTCGGTTCCTAATTCTTAAAATTTTTACAAATATGTCCACTCCAAATATTTTCAAGGCTTACGATATTCGTGGTCTGGTAGGAAAAGAATTAACTAAACAATTTGCCTTTTCAACTGGCGTGGCATTTGCCAAATTCCTTGAATTAGAACGCGAACCAGCGACAGTAGTGATTGGCGAAGATATGCGCCCATCTTCTCCTGAACTAGCAGAAGCTTTTTCGGCTGGAGTAACTTCGCAAGGTATGGATGTAATTCGAATCGGTTTAGCTTCTACAGATATGCTCTATTTTGCCGCAGGAAAATTAAATTTACCCGGAGCAATGTTTACTGCCAGCCATAATCCAGCAGAATACAATGGAATTAAATTATGTTTAAGTGGTGCTCGGCCAATCGGTAAAGAATCGGGCTTACTAACAATTGAGAAATTTGTCAGGGAAGGCGTACCGGTAAGCATGCGCCCTATTGGCGTTGAGACTCAAAGAGAGATGCTCACTGAATATGTTGATCATTTATTAACTTTGGTGGATGTTTCAGAAATCAGAAAATTAAATATCGTTATTGATGCAGGTAATGGGATGGCGGGGCATACCGCACCTGCAGTTTTCTCGCGCTTAAATGCGCAAGTCACTGAAATGTATTTTGAATTAGATGGCACATTTCCAAACCATGAAGCTAATCCAATCGATGAAGAGAATCTAAAAGATTTAAAGAAGATGGTTAAGAAAAAGGGAGCGGACATTGGATTAGCATTTGATGGAGATGCTGATCGCTGTTTCTTGGTAGACGAAAAGGGTAATGCTGTTAATCCCTCTTTATTAACGGCATTAATCGCTGATCGAGAATTAAAGAAGAGTCCTGGCTCACCAATTATTTACAATTTAATTTCTTCGCGAGCAGTACCTGAAGTCGTAATCGAAAATGGCGGCAAGCCTTTACGGTCAAGAGTCGGACACTCATATATCAAAGCAATGATGGCACAATCCGGTGCAATATTCGGTGGCGAACATTCAGGTCACTTTTATTTTGCAGATTTTTGGCGTGCAGATTCCGGAATGTTAGCCGCATTGCATGCGATTGCAGCTCTTGGTCAAAGTAAGAAATCTCTATCTGAATTACTAAAACCATATGCAAGGTATTTCGCAAGTGGTGAAATCAATTCTAAAGTTGCAGATAGCGCAGCCATCATGGCGGAAATTAAAGAGTTGTACGGTGCTAAACCTAGGGTAAGCACAGATGAGTTAGATGGACTTACCGTAGATGGCGATACTTGGTGGTTTAACGTTCGTGCATCCAACACTGAACCACTGTTGAGACTTAATGTTGAGGCTAAGACTCAAGCCCAAATGGAGGGCTTGCGCGATGAGGTACTTGCGGTAATTAGGCGTTAAACTAAGAGCCTGCGCGAGGCCTCGCCGATTAAAAATTATCTCATCAAGTACAGGAGTAAAAATTGTCTACGACGACCTCAATCAAACACGATATTGCTAACCCTGCGTTAGCCGCTGAAGGTAAGAAGCGTATTGAATGGGCAGAACGAAATATGCCGGTTCTAGCGCAAATACGTGAACGTTTTGAAAAGACCAAACCATTTACTGGTGTTCGAATTGCAGCATGTATGCACGTCACCACTGAAACCGCAAATTTAATGCGCGTTCTTAAAGCCGGTGGCGCAGAAATCGCACTTTGTGCTTCAAATCCACTTTCAACCCAGGATGACACCGCTGCAGCTTTAGTTCACGAATATGGAATTAGCGTCTTTGCTCGTAATGCAGTTGACCGTGACGGTTACTACGCACATATCAATGCAGCCCTAGATATCGAACCACACCAAGTATTCGACGATGGTTGCGATTTAGTAAATACTTTGCACACTACTCGTAAAGAATTATTAGCAAATATTTCTGGCGGTTGTGAAGAAACTACAACTGGCGTGATTCGTCTGACTCAAATGGCAAAAGACGGTGCATTAACTTTCCCAATGATCGCTGTTAACGATACTGACACCAAGCATATGTTTGATAATCGCTACGGAACTGGTCAATCAACTTTAGATGCAGTTTTCCGCGCAACTAATTTCTTGCTTGCAGGTCGCACCCTTGTAGTTGCTGGTTTCGGTTACTGCGGTAAAGGTGTGGCTGAACGCGCTCGTGGCCTAGGCGCAGATGTAATTGTGACTGAGATTGATCCAACTAAAGCCTTAGATGCAATGATGCAAGGCTTCCGTGTAATGCCAATGACCGAAGCGGCGAAGATTGGTGATGTATTTATTACCGTAACCGGCAATCGCGACGTGCTTCGCGAAGAGCATTTCCAGATAATGAAAGATGGCGCAATTTTGGCTAACTCTGGCCACTTTGATATTGAAATCGACGTGGCATGGCTAGAGCAGAATGCAGTTAAGAAGAATGCCAAGATGCGCCATCAAACTGATGAATATGTCTTGAATAATGGCAACCGTTTACTGCTACTAGCTGAAGGTCGCTTAGTAAATCTTGGCGCTGCCGAAGGACACCCTGCAGCGGTTATGGATCTCTCTTTCTCAGATCAGGCGTTGACTGCTGAATATTTAGTTAAAGAGGCTAAAAACCTAAAGCCAGGCGTACACAACGTGCCAACTGAGATCGATAAAGAAGTTGCTCGTTTGAAGCTAGCAAGTATGGGTGGCGCAGTTGATGTACTTACTCCTGCACAAGAGCTTTACTTAAACTCTTGGGAACACGGTAGCTAATGACATTAGTGCTTGTCGTTGATGACGATCAAGATCTTGCAGAGATGCTCGGCATCGTTTTAACCGGTGCCGGCATCGATGTAGAGATGGTTGGTCGTGGCGATGAAGCACTTGATGCTTTTCGCGAAACTAAACCTGATTTAGTTTTGTTAGATGTAATGTTGCCTGGAATTGATGGCGTTGAAGTTTGTAAATTAATTCGTGCCGAATCAATGGTTCCAATTGTGATGCTGACTGCCCGCGGCGATACTCAAGATGTGGTCGCGGGGCTAGAAGCTGGTGCCGATGATTACATCGTTAAACCTTTTAGACATCCTTCGGAGCTAGTGGCGCGAATTCGTACCAGATTGCGTCGCTCCACATTGCCTTCTACTGGGCAAGTTTCAATTGGTGATTTAAAGATTGACATGGTGGCCCACGAAGTTACTCGTGGCGGTAAAAAAATACTTTTAACTCGTTTAGAGTTTGAATTATTAGCGGCGCTTGCCAAAGAACCTGGCCGGGTATTTACCCGCGAAGCGCTGCTATCTGAAGTTTGGGGTTACCACCATTCCACGGACACTCGTTTAGTAAACGTACACGTACAGCGATTACGTTCCAAAGTGGAACTAGATCCTGATAATCCTGAGATTGTATTAACAGTTCGTGGTGTTGGATATCGAGCAGGTACCACGGTTGCTAAGTGAAACTCTCTAATTGGCTACGCCATTCACTTGCAGCTCGCGTAGTTATCTCAACTTCACTACTTACCTTTGCCGCCATCTGGATTGCAGGTTCAGCGCTTTATTCCAACCTTTCAAGCGGCATTAAGGGTGTGAAATATGAATCATCCATTTCAGATACCAAAGCCACTATATATGCATTGCAGTACCAATTTCTCTTAGCCGGCGAAGAGCCAAGAGCTATCCGTAAAGCGATTGATGACCTTTCAACAAACGGAACCGTCTTTGGAACTACCACAAATACCGCACCTTATTTAATTTTCATTCCAGCCCCGGGGACTAACGTAATTAAGAACAATTACACAACCGTATCGGCATTCTTAACCGGATCGATGATTCCAGCCAAACTTCGTGCAACTGTGCGCAGCGATGCCAATGCACATAGCTCTTATCAAAAAATAACTAATACATTCGGTCTAACTTCAGAAGTTTTGATTGTGGGAAATCAAATTGAAATTCCAAATGTAGGTTTATATGAGTTATACCTACTTTTCAATTTAGATAATCAAGGTAAGACCCTGCAAATTGTTACCAATTCATTAATAGCAACTGGTGCAGCTTTAGTGCTCTTGGTTGTATTAGTGACTCTATTAGTTGTGCGGCAAGTTGTGCGGCCAGTTCGTGAAGCGGCTAAGACCGCAGAGGCTCTAGCATCTGGTGATTTGGGCAAACGTATGGATATTCATGGCGATGATGAAATTGCACGTCTTGGTAGCGCATTTAATGAGATGGCTAATTCATTACAACTTCAAATTAATCGACTTGAGAATCTCTCTCATGTTCAACAAAGATTTGTGGGAGATGTGACTCATGAATTACGGACACCATTAACCACATTGCGCATGGCGGCCGGAATGATTCACAGTGCCAAATCTAATTTTGATCCTACCTTGCAACGCAGCGTGGAATTAATGATGTTGCAATTAGATAGATTTGAAAGGTTATTGGAAGATCTACTAGAAATTAGTCGATTTGATGCGGAAGTAGCCATCATCGAGCCAGTCGAATTTGATCTTTGCCTACTAACGACAAATGCAATAGATGACTTACGTCTGGTGGCGAGTGAAGTCGATACACACATCGAGTTAGATCGGCCAGCAGATTCAGTTTACATAAAAGGCGATATTCGAAGAGTGGAAAGAATTCTGCGAAACCTATTAATCAACGCAATCGATCACGCTGAAGGTAAGCCAATAAATGCAACCATCAAACATGATGAAAATTCAGTAGCAGTTTCGGTGAGAGATCACGGAATCGGCCTTGATAAAGAGAGCGCACTAAGAGTTTTTGATCGTTTCTGGCGCGCGGATCCATCTCGCTCTCGAATTAGAGGCGGAACCGGACTTGGATTATCAATGGCTTTAGAGGATGCACGTTTACATAATGGTGAGTTGGAAGTTTATGGCGAACTTGGCAAAGGTGCTCACTTTGTTCTGACCTTGCCGAAGCAAGCTGGAGGCGAGATTCCACAGCGACTGATTCCGCTTAAATTCTAAGTAGCGAAAAGTAAATAATCGGGGAGTGTTTTCCCCACTAAAAGAGCTACTTTTTCCAATACATTGTTTTGGATGTAAAGCAATTGGAATTGATATTTGTTCTAATTGTCGAAAATTCTGGAACCCACATTTATATATTCAAACTATTTCAGAGCTAAAAGTTTATTCTGCTATTAAGTATTCCCCAGTAGCAAAATCAATCCTTTTGGGTGCGAAGGAGAATTCTTATGCAGTTGCCGATAAATTGATGGTCGATGCGCTTTTAAATTGCTTGCATAGGTTGCCTTCACAAGTTCTTCGCAGGGCTTCTTTGATGCCAATTCCAGGGTCGAAACGCGCAATCAGAAAGCGCGGCCGAGATTTCATCTTGGAATTAACCAAAGAAGTGTCATTAAAAAGTGGCGTGCCAATGATTTCGGGAATGCAAATCAAGAGAAGATTGTTAGATCAAAGTGGGCTTAGTGCAGTTGATCGAAAGCGGAACATTCATGGTGCTTTTGCGTTTGATGAAACTGTTCGAGAGTTAACTGGAGAGATTCTCTTAGTTGATGATTTGGTCACAACTGGAGCAACCCTTTTAGAGGCTAAAAGAGCCTTAAATCAGAGTGGTTTTTCGGTAAATCGGGCGATTACCGCCTGCGTGGCACAGACCTCTAACATATGAGCCTAGTCTGATGGTTATTTACGAAAGGGAGTAAATGTCGATTCTAGATCGAATTCTTCGAGCAGGTGAAGGTCGAATTCTCAAAGAGTTGGCCAAAATTGCTGAAGTAGTTAACTCTTTCGAACCTAAGATTTCTGCGCTCTCTGATTCTGAATTAGCCGCGAAGACTTCAGAATTCAAAAACCGTTTAGCAAACGGTGAAACGCTAGATGATCTACTTCCAGAGGCTTTTGCAGTAGTTCGTGAGGCAGCTAAGCGCACTTTAGGTCAGCGTCATTACGATGTTCAGTTAATGGGTGGTGCTGCGCTACACAGAGGCAATATTGCCGAAATGAAAACCGGTGAAGGTAAAACTCTTGTTTCAACCTTGCCAGCTTATTTAAATGCACTATCCGGTAAAGGTGTGCACGTTGTAACGGTTAATGATTATTTGGCCGAACGTGACTCTGAGTGGATGGGGCGCGTACACCGCTTTCTAGGATTGAAAGTTGGCGTGATTCTTGCATCTATGACGCCAGCAGAGCGCCGCGAGGCATATCACGCAGATATTACATATGGAACCAATAATGAATTTGGATTTGATTATCTACGTGACAACATGGCTTGGTCGCTAGAAGAGTGCGTACAGCGCGGTCACAATTTTGCAATTGTTGACGAAACCGACTCAATTTTGATTGATGAAGCGCGTACTCCATTAATCATTTCTGGCCCAGCAGATAAGCCAACTAAATGGTATGTGGAGTTTGCAAATATCGTCCAGAAATTAGAACGAGACGTACATTATGAAGTTGACGAAAAGAAACGTACTTCTGGAATTCTTGAAGCGGGTATCACCAAAGTTGAAGAGCTACTTCAAATTGGCAACCTTTATGAATCTGCAAACACACCACTAATTAGCTATCTAAATAACGCGATTCGCGCAAAAGAGCTATTCAAGCGCGATAAAGATTATGTAGTAATGAATGGCGAATTACTAATTGTTGATGAGCATACGGGTCGTATTTTGGCGGGCCGACGCTATTCCGAAGGTATGCATCAAGCGCTTGAAGCTAAAGAGCGCATTGAAATTCAGATTGAGAATCAAACTCTGGCAACAATTACCTTACAGAATTACTTCCGTTTATACGAAAAACTTTCAGGTATGACCGGTACTGCGATGACAGAAGCATCAGAATTCCACCAGATTTATAAATTAGGCGTGGTGCCAATTCCAACCAATCGCCCTATGCAACGCATAGATCAATCAGATTTAGTTTACAAAACTGAAGCAGGTAAATTTGAAGCAGTAGCAAAAGATATTACAGAACGCTATCGCAAAGGTCAGCCAGTTTTGGTTGGTACAGTCTCGGTTGAAAAATCGGAAGAACTATCCGCAACTTTAAAGAAACACGGCGTTCCTCACGAAGTATTAAATGCCAAACAACATCAACGCGAAGCTGCGATTATTGCGAGAGCTGGTGTTAAAGGAGCGGTTACCGTTGCTACAAATATGGCTGGACGCGGTACTGACATTATGTTGGGCGGCAATCCAGAATTTATGGCTGATTTCGAAATTCAAAAACGCGGCATTTCACCGGTAGAAAATCCTGCAGAGTACGAAGCGGAATGGCCAGCCGAGATTGCCAAACAAAAGGCAGCGGTGGCAGCTGGCCATGAAGAGGTAATTGCACTTGGTGGACTTTATGTTTTAGGTACCGAACGCCACGAATCAAGACGTATTGATAACCAGCTACGTGGCCGATCTGGTCGTCAAGGAGATCCGGGTGAATCTCGATTCTATCTATCATTACAAGATGATTTGATGCGTCGATTCAACTCTGCGATGGTGGAACGCTTCTTGACTGCCGCTGGAATTCCAGACGACCAGCCAATTGAGTCAAAAATGGTCTCTAATTCAATTAAATCTGCTCAAACTCAAGTAGAAGCCCAGAATTTTGAGATTCGCAAGAATGTTTTGAAATATGACGATGTAATGAATCGCCAACGTGAAGTTATTTATGGCGAACGTAGATCAGTTCTAGAAGGCAAAGATATTTCAGAGCAAGTGCAGAGATTCTTATCTGAAACCATCTCTGCATATGTAACCGCTGCAACCATTGATGGCTATGCCGAAGATTGGGATCTTGACACCCTATGGGCTGCAATTGGCGCTATTTATCCAATTTCATTCACCTTAAGTGATCTAGAAAAGGAAGTTGGCGGTCGCAACGCGCTTGATACAGATTATTTAGTTGCACGTATAACTGAAGATGCAATTGCTGCTTACCAAAAGCGTGAAGAGTCCTTAACTCCGACAGTAATGCGTGAACTTGAACGCAAAGTACTGCTATCGGTGCTTGATCGTAAATGGCGTGAACATTTATATGAGATGGATTATCTACAAGAGGGCATTGGACTTCGCGCCATGGCTCAAAGAGACCCATTAGTTGAGTATCAACGAGAAGGTTATGACTTATTTGCTGCAATGATGGAAGGAATTCAGGAAGAGATTGCTGGATTTATTTTCAATGTGGAAGTTTCGGTTGAAACACAGCATGTTCATGGTGGCGGGTTAGATGCACCGAAACCACAGCAACTTTCCTATTCATCAGCAGATGAATCGGGAGTGGCACGCAGCGGAGATGTATCGCGTAATTCGCAGTGCCCTTGTGGATCTGGTAAAAAATATAAACGTTGCCACGGTGCTGCTAACTAGATTAGATCTAAACTGGTGCAGATCCATTTGTGATCAACCCCTTCAAATCGAAGTGCCATTGAACGTAAACGGTCTTTAAAGCGAACGGTGACCGTGCTCTCGCACAAACCATCGAGCGGCTCGTTTATATAGATCTTTCTAAATTTTCCGATTTCTTTTTGAAATCCAATTGAAGTCACTAAATCTTGGTAAACCGAGACATGACAAAACTTACTTAATTGTGAAGCCGATCTCTTACCAGCCCAAATTTCTAATACGCTTTTGGCAAAATTCTCAGCGAATTTACCGATCTCTGGCAATTCACTGGCAGAGGTTGGTTCTGGCTCAAAACCGGGAACATAATCTTCTTTATAAAAAGATGAGAGTTTGTATAAGTAGGGATCTTGTTTAAATTCGGTATCCATATGCCAAACATCTGACAATTTGGAGATTCAACCATCTGAAAAAAACACCAAGTTATCTAGTACTTAAGTAGGACTGTCTAAAACGCCAATCTAGATATACACAGTTTTTTACTCTCCAGCTATGAAAAACCGAATTGAAATTAAAAATGTAATCGCAATTACCGTAATTATCGCCTCATTTCTAGTGACAATAGGCTTGGCACTGCTTGCTAATAATCGAGGCTGTATCGTGACTGGGAAACAGA
>OGVJ01000021.1_pt1 | contig 15924 bp, 38 predicted proteins | sample 1575741 | NCBI WGS metagenome assembly OGVJ01 (sample SAMN07581528, study PRJEB24739) | freshwater metagenome | place: Singapore | collected 2015-01 | reverse complement strand
TCTTGATTGGGTATATAAGTCCAATACCAAGTATCCTACACATAATTTTTACTATGTAACAGATTCTACTAATCTCAGGAATACACATAATCCTGATGGTATATTCATAGGTACATGGTATGATAGACCAGACGCATGGGAAATGATTCAAAGACTAGTAGAGGTGTGTCCAGATCCCAAAAAACAAAAGAAATTCAGTGAAATACTACAGATATACCTCCAGAAAAAGAATAGATAATGCTGGGTAGTAACTCGCCCGCTGTACCTCCACGTAAAATGTTCGATAATCGCACGACCGTTCTATTTTTAAACTTATGCCAGGTGTTTATAGAGAAAAGGTATGTCCCAACTGTAGTGTAACGCACAGGAAACGCGGCGAATTCTGCGGTCAGGCGTGTGCGTCCTCATATAGAGGTCAGACTGAGGAGACAAAGAAAAAATTATCTAAGATAAAGAGGGAGTACGACCTTACTCCTGAAGGTATCGCTCACAACAAAATGCTGTCACGCATCATGACCAACCCAGAGGAGCCACGCATAAGTGTAGAGGACTTTGCTGTTGATATCCCTACTATACGTGACATTAGAGACTATGATTTAGATGGGTATGACCATGCTGAAGATTGGTGACAGCCTCTACACTGTAAAATCACTATACAAAGAATAGGCTGTATCCCCCAGGCTGTGTCCAGAATAGTATAGTTTTCAGACAAAACTAGGGTAGAATCGCATGGTTTTGCGACATTAATGCTGCCGGAGGGCTGAGAATGCAGCATTAATGAGACATTGCCATCCTGATAACATGTCAAGCCCTATTCCCCCAGGCTGTGTCCAAAAAACAACACAAAATATCGCTTGACCGAAAATCGAAATTCTGAGATAATAACCATATTGAGAGATTAAACGGAATTAACGAAATGGCACTAGAACTGGTGGACTGGATTTTTATTGTGGCAACACCAATCATTGCCATTTATATAATTGTAGATTCGATAATTGATAGGAAATAAAAATGTCTAAAAATGCAATGTTTACAGAAAAAGAATTGACCGAAGCAATGGTTGCCTTTATGGAAAATCCCGAGTTGGAGATGGTGGAATACAAATCTGACAAGAATCCGGGTGTTACATATAAGGTAACAATGTCGGACGGAACTGAAATTTCGAACGAAAATGCTTGACAAAAAATCGGTGTTTTTGTATAATGGTTGTGTTGGGTAAATGAACTAATTTTTAGGAGTTGTGAAATGGCTAAGACCAAATCTGTTGTAAAATCCGCTGCTGTTGTTGAACTGGAATCAGTACGTGCCGAAATGAAAACATTGCGTGAACGTGCCAAGTTTCTAATGGCTGCTGTTGCCATGGAGAAAAGTGATGCCAAACTGTTACGTGCTGCTGCGGCTCGTGACCGTAAGGCTGAAACGATTGCAAAATTGAAAGAAAAACTTGCTGCTTTGGAGGCTGCATGATTGTTGCCCAGAGAATAACTAATTCTCTGGGTTTTCTTTTATGTAACGGTGAGTGATCCATGTCAAAAATGAAAGAGTTCGTTGAGGAGGTGGATTACCTTATCAATGTGGAAATGCTGGATGTTGCCAAGGTGGCATCAATGATGGGCGTGACGGAGGAGATGGTGTGTGATGCCATTTGCATAATGCGTGATGCCTATATGGAAACGATTCACTAGCCCCCCTGTTTCACAGTTGGCAAGAGACTCATACCCACGGACTATAGGCCACTAGGGTGTCACGGCACCTGCACTAACGGAAACGGAAATACCCAGGCAAAGTCGGATCAAAATTTTTTTTGCAGTAAAAAACACGGAAATACCCTTATGTACAATGAATATCGTGGTTGTGTGAATCTTGCGTTTTTTGAGTTACTTCAGATTACCAATATATCGTATGAATGTATTGATTATGATATGGTTTGCTTCCTATTAGGAGATGGTCAATGATGAAAACATACAATGTCGGCGATAGAATTAAAGCGGAGAAATTCGGTAAAACGGTGGAAGGTACTGTAATCGATTGGCGGAGTAAATACGGCGGATCGGTACAATATACAGTGAAACTCGATACTCCTGTGTGTTATTCATGGCGTCCCGCGGAAAAGGTTTACACTATATTGGTGAACTGTTCAGAAGTGATGATTGAGGAGAGTGTGTGATGAAAGTATTCATTGTGATTGAGGTATCGACTTCCATTATTTTTCGTGTGTTTTCACGATACTATGATGCTGTAGCGTATGGTGAACAGATGGTAAGAGATGGTACTATAGAGGAATTTGATATATGTGAACGGGAGGTATACTGATCAAGGGCTTGACAAATAATCGGTATTATGTGATAATAGTACCATCAAATAAGGAGAAAACAATGTCAAGATTATCAATGTTGAAACTTAGAGAGCGTACTATTTCTGACAACATTTCCGATGCAGAAAAAACAATCAAATCCCCTCATGTTTCCAATTCGACAAAATGGCTGTTACAGAATAAAATAAAAGAATGGAAACTTGTCCTTTTAGATATCGATACGAAAATTGATCAAATATATTTTGGAGCAAAATAATGGCTAGAGTAGATGGAAAAATTGTGAATATTGGTGATGCTGTTGGTTTCAAGTGTGATATTGAGCAGTGGGGCTATATCACTAAAATCAATGGTGATATGTTGACACTCAAAGCACCGTATGCATCGGGCTTTGATGGTGATTATATCGGTGGTAATGAGTTTCATGTCGTTGATGCTGATTCCTGCTGGATTGACTAAAGGAGAAGGGTTATGATACCAAAATCCGATTATTACAGTATTGTTTGTAATTCAACTGGTCTGATTACCGCAAAGGGTTCTAAAAAAGCAATGATGCGAATAATCAAAGCAAATCGTGGTGTTTATACTTTAGCATTGACTAGTCGGCCGATTGGTGCGGTTTTTAAGGAGATTATATAATGGCTTACGTATCCCAAGAATTAAAAGCAAAGCTGGCTCCCGCAATTAAAGCGGTGTGTAAAAAATTCGGCGTGAAGGCTTCGCTGGCTGTACGCAATCATTCGACTTTGTGTCTGAATGTAAAGTCTGGTAAGATTGATTTTGGTGGGGATCGCATACAAGTGAATCCTTACTGGTATCGGGATCATTATGATGGTCAAGCATTGAAGTTTTTGTCTGAAGTCATTCCTCTGATGAATGACGGTAATTGGGATAAGTCGGACGCAATGACCGATTACTTTAATGTGGGTTGGTATATCGATGTAAATATCGGTAAGTGGAATAAACCTTACGTGCTTGAAAAGTAATGGCTTATAAGCGCACCTCCAAGAAAACTGGTAGTACCACTAGAGTGACTACTACCAAGAGCTCCAAGGGAACGAGAATCACGCATTCTACGAAAGGTTCCCTTGGTGGAAGAATTACTCGAACACATTCTCGGTCGTGGACTAAAGATGGTCGTTTACGATTAACCACTACTGATAATAATAATGGATGGGTGACTCGCAAATCAAAAATATTTGGATCAAAACCCAAGCGAAGCGGCGGTAGGCGTGGACGCAAAAGTAAGGGCGATGATCTGATATTTCGACTTATTATGTGGATGATGTTTCTACCATTTAAAATTACGTGGTGGATATTGAAGAAAATATTTGGAAGATAGGAGAAATAATGTCTAAACTTACCGCATACACTATTGAACTCTACAAAAAAGACAAGCGCATCAAAAAAGATGAACTTTATGGTAGAAACAAAGTCGGTCTGCGTTTTATAGATGTGATGGACTTTGATCCTGTCACAAAAGATTTTATCGATGTTGTGGTGAGTGATTACACCAAAGCTGGTTATGTTGCAAAACTGTTTGAAACATACAAGATTAAAACTAATATGATGAGTGGTCAGAAGTATCAGGAACGTTATGATACTCCTAGCTTTTGCTCACCTTCTTCCGAATCTTATTGGAGTATGTAATGGAATCGGACGATAACACCATTCTTGGTTACTATGAAGATGGTAGACCAATCTATCCTCCCAAAAGAGGATTTGTTTATACGCAAGCCTTTATTATATGTTCGGTTTGTGATAAAGCAATTAGTCCTATGGGTGGACCCGGTCATGGGTCCATCTGCATTTCCTGTCACGAAAAGAAATAATGAAAAAAGATAGACAATTACTATTCTCCGTCACCAAGGATGATTGTGATTGGAGTTATACCAGAGGAACAGGCAATGGCGGTCAAAAGAAAAATAAGACTGCCAGTGCGGTTCATTGCAAGCACCGTGCAAGCGGTGCAAAAGGCTATTCGGAAGCCACACGTTCGCAGTTGGATAATAAGCGTGATGCATTCGTCAAAATGGTGAACACTGAAGTTTTCCAGAAATGGCATCGAATGGAAACTCTCCGTCGATCTGGTATGATGGAACAAATCGATCAAAAAGTTGCGGATGAGTTGACAAAAATTCGAATTGAGATTAGAATAGATGGAAAGTGGACAGAAGTTAAAGAGACACAGTTGGTAGATGACCCGAACGATTTTAAATTTGAGGTAAGTGTATAATGAATACTATTTTATTCGTGTGGACAATGGTAGCAGCACCGTCGCCGGTTACACAATTTCATGAATGGCGGATATTGACCGAAACCAAATCTTTGGCTAACTGTGAGAAAATAGCCAAAGAACTGAATATATCGAAAGAAAAATATCGGTGCGTTAAACTATGAGAGACTATGATTTCTCATGGAAACACGTAGGCGATAAGTTTTATTATTACAATGTCCGAAGCGGTAAAATCTCCGGCGTTGCGTTTAAGTATACCAATCATGACGTTTGGGTGGCTCTTGTCTATACTGGTCAATATACGTTTACACAGGAAGATGAAAAGCATCTAGGTCAATACATTGATTTTGATTTTGCAAAAGAGGCTGTTGTACAGTATTGGCAAATTCAAAGTCGTACATTATTGGAGAATTGATTTGGGTACATTTTTACTTGTTGTTGGCATACTGAATATTTGGATGTGTGGTGCTCAATGTGCCAGTATTAAATACGAACTAGAGGCTGGAAACGATGTTTCACGTACCAAATACGCTTTTGCCGTCATTGACGCTCTTGTGGGACTCTATCTTATCGTTTCATCTATTGGATATTTTTCAAATTAACGCTATGGGATTCTTACTTTTTGCCATGAATGTCGTTTTTACTTTTCTTTTTTGGAAAAGTGCTGATATTGCATGGGAAAATGATCGACCAGGGCAAGCATATTTGCATTTGTTCCTGTCTGCTTTTAACGGAGCAGCGATTTTATCTGCAATTTTTTAAAAAATGATGACCGAAACTGAATTTTATGTTCTGCTTGTCATAATTGTGCTCGTTGCTGTGTTCACGGCAGCGTTTTGTTATCAATTTATGGACGATGAACTCGATGACAAATAGTAAAATTCTACAATTTCCGCAAAAAAACGAAGCAAACAGCGAGCCGATTATCGCTTCCGACTATTTTGGCGATGAAAAATTCGATTTGTTGACATTACTAAACACTATTGAACGACTGAAAAAGGAAAAAGAGGAATAATCATGCCAAACTGGTGTCAAAACAGCGTCGAATTTTCACATTCGGACAAAACAAAACTTGATGAACTAGAAAAAGAACTGCAAAAAGAGAAAGGCGTTGAAATTTTCATGCATTTACGTCCCTATGAAGGCGAATGGGAGTATATGTGGTGTGCTGAAAATTGGGGTACTAAGTGGGAAGCTAATGTTTATGATTGGAGTCGAGAAGATGATAACACAATTAAGATACATTTTGATACTGCTTGGGGTCCTCCTCTTGCACTTTTTGAATTTCTCTCCGAAAACGAATGGCAAATAGATGCATTCTATAACGAAGAAGGCGTGTGCTTTGCAGGATATTGGAATAATTACGATGCTTGTGAATATGATTATTCTGGAATGACTGCTGATGAAATCGAACATTCGATTCCATCTGATATAGATGATTGTTTTCAAATTTCTCAAAACCGTCGAGATTGGGAAAATGAGAACGAGGACGAAGATGACGAGTTCACGGAAGAAGAAAAGGAACAAGCATTAGAAGAATTGAAGAAAGATTATGAAAATCTTTTAAAAGAACAAACTGATAAGGAATAAAATTATGGGATTCGGATTATACAGTAACTCTTTTCAAGGCGATTACAAGCGTGTTTTGACCGTTTGTAGCGCTAATATGTTGCGTTCACCGACAATAGCACTTGTTTTGTCGATGCCACCATACGATTATAACACTCGCTCAGCGGGTACGGCAGGATTTGCATTGATTCCAGTGACTGAGGAGCTGCTTATGTGGGCTGATGAGGTTGTTTGTGCTGACACGGAACATGCAATTGATGTTCGTGACAAGATGATGCAATATCAACTTGACAAACCAATCGTCAATTTACGTATTCCTGACAATTACGAATACCGTAATCCTGAACTAATCATGATGATTCGTCGTCGTTATGATGAAGCTTTGCTGAGTACAAAATGAAGATAGGATTTTTCGGTCTTTTGACGATAGTTTTCGTCACTCTGAAGTTAATTGGAGTGATTGACTGGTCTTGGGTATGGATCTTAGCCCCACTTTGGGGCGGATTCATGCTCTTTTTTATGATGGTTTTTGGTTTAATAGTGTTTGAGATATATTATTTAAAAAGGAAATGAATATGAGTGACGATACTAAATTTAATTTGGTGATGCTTAGTGGTTTTTTGGGATTTGTACTGATCTTTTTCGGATCAATACTCATTTCAGAGAGCATAACCAATGATTGTCGAACAAAAGCAATTGAAAAAGGACACACTGCTGTGGAGATTCAGGCAATATGTCGATAAAAACTGATTCAGCTGTATATGATCCATTAAATGGACCATATTCAATATCGATTGGTGGTTCTGGTGGTACTGGTTTGTCAGCAATAAACAACGGAACAATTGGAATTCAAAGTGGTGACACTGTTCAAGGAAGAATGGTCTCTGTTGAGAAAACTTATTCGATAGATGAAATTGAAAGACTTGGATTAAACACTCTTCCCCATCTTTATCATGATACAATCAAAACAGAATTGATAGAATTGCTGATGGCAAAGATTATTCAGAGCAAATGTGTAGAATTTACCAAACAAGATAACTTTATGGAAAATTCTGTAAAGTTTCGTGCTCGCATGTTTGTGACTCCTGATGATATGGTAAGATTTATACGAAAAAATGTGAAAGGATATGATACATGAGTTTATTGGGTCATGCGGAATATGAATTAGATCGTCTAGGATTGAACGATGACGATGATATGAATGGAGCAATGCGTAAACATTTGCTTCACATGGTCAAAGAATTTGCAGATGAGGGCCATTCTGGGTTTTCTGCTAACTATGCAATTAAATGTTTGCAGAGATTGCTTCATTTTAAGCCATTGACACCACTAACAGGTGAAGATGATGAATGGACTGAAGTTTCTCAGATTAGCGGATATCCTCATTTTCAAAATAAGCGATATGGTTCTGTTTTTAAAAACGGAAAAGATGGTGAAGCATATGATATTGATGGTAAAGTGTTCTGGGAATGGCTAGAAGATGAAAATGGCGAGAAATTCAAGTCATATTTCACTTCCCGTGAAAGTCGTGTACCTGTAACTTTTCCATATACTGTTCCTGATGAGCCAATTTATGAAGAACGAAAGTTTTATACATGAATCTCACTGTAACCGAATTTCAAGTTGTTGAAAACTATGATGCTCTCCAAAATAAAGTTTGGAAGGTAGAACTTCAGTATCGGCAAGTAATTAGAACTGACCATGGTGGAACCGTTTATATAGGCAATTGGGAAACTGTTCCTAGAGTAAGAATATACAACCCAGAAATCAAATGAGGATAAAATGTTAATTACAGATAGACCAGATTGGAAGTTAAGATTAAGTGTTGATGATTGTGTTTTACCTAAAGATTTGAAAGAAATCAAATTTATTCGTGAAACATACAATAATGATGGTGAATTGACCGACGAAAGCACTTATCAGTTTTTTCTGACAAAAAGGGAATTGATTGATTTGTCTAATTCTTTGTTAATAAGTTGATAATGTTGTATTTTTGCAACATGCTTGACAAATAATCGATTTTCTGAGATAATAGTAGGATTGACTAATTGAATCTAAATATTATCATGTTGAAAACTACTAAACCTCGCAACTTTGTTGCCAAAGATTTAATGTCGGGAAAATATCGCTGCAAGCGAGAGCGCTCTGCAAAAGATTTTTTGCGCTCGGCAGAAAAATCGAAAACTTTTAAGGAAATCCGTCAATATGCTTGAAGAATATCCGAACGATTATGACGGATTTTATTTTTTTCCGCACGATGATGAAACTGGAAGCGGTGTGCGCTATGATTTTTTCAGATTTAAGGATGAATACGCTGGTGGAGTAAAACAGGACGCTACTGAAGCTGGCGATATGTATCATATTGCTTTTATTGAAGCCGACGATGACGGTGTTCCTGAAGTAAAGGAAACTTTTGATGCGATTTTCGTGGATCCTGTCATTTATGCCGAAAATTTGTTCGGTACTAATTTAATCGGCTGTGTTGTACGTAAAACGGACAAATCGCAAAAATGGTTCGACGATCACTTGACAAGTTTGCGAGAAAAGTGTAAACTTATAAAGATAAAAGATCAAATTGAGTCTATTGCAAAAAATTAATTTTGGAGATTGATTATGGAAAACATATTTTCGACTGAAACTAAAGATGGAAAACACGGTCGTAAATGGTTGCTCGGTTTGTTAGAAACTGAAGTTGTTGAAATTGAATTTACGAAAAAAGACGGCACTCCTAGAGTGATGAAATGCACTTTACAGGAAGATTTTTTGCCAGAGGTTGATGGTGTCATTGTGATTGATAAAGATCGATGGAAAAAAGATGCGCTTGCTGTTTTTGACATTGAAAAAAATGACTGGCGTTCATTTCGTTGGGATTCTGTGAAAGCAGTGCGTTTTACACTTGGAGATTAATAATGAGTAACAAACAATTTGAGTTGGAACAAAGTATTATGCATTGCTGGAACATTTGCGAGGATTTGAATCTTATCGCAAAGAATGTCCTAGAAAAAGAATTTACTGATCCAGATAAACTTGCCAATATTCTGATTGGTATGGCTGATTTGTATCAACTGAAGTTTGAGGAATGTTTTGAAAATTTCGAAGGAACATTAAAACACTACCACGGACTAATAAACACGTATCGTCCAGTGGATCGTGAAGAAACAAATAAATTAATGGCGAATGTAGAAAAACGCCATGTGGAATATTAAAAAAAGCATATATAGTAATATGGACAAGAAACTCTTTATATCCCTACATAGAACACCGTCAATTTTAAATTGGCAGGGGTATGATTGCGTTCGCAGTTTCGAGACAACAGCGATGGGCAATCCAAAGGAGGGTTTCGTATAGATTATTGAAGCAACAACCAAATTCTATACGAAACCCGGTCCCTAAAAAGATCGGGTTTTTTGTTTTAAGCGCCAACGCAACGAGGGTGGGACAGCGCTATACAAATTGTCAAACGGGCGGAACTGAGGATGAACGAGTCGGCGATAACGATTCAAGTAAAATTCAGATTCATTTCCTTGGATAGTGTAACGGTAGCACGACGAGATTTATAAACTCGATTCGCTAGATGGGCGGTTAGTGAAGGTTCGAATCCTTCTCCAAGGACCATATTGAAGCACATTTTAAAATCCCGAAACTTTCTAGCAAAGGTCGACACAAACTAGAAAGCAACCGGAAAAGGGGTAAGATTCGCAAGAGTGGGATATTCGGCGGTGAGACTCCGCAGAAAGTGTGTTTCAATATGGAAGTGTGGCAGAGTCCGGTTTATTGCACCTGTCTTGAAAACAGACGACTCGAAAGGGTCCGTGAGTTCGAATCTCACCGCTTCCGCCAAATAGGAGAAAAATATGTTGGTACTTACAACAATGCTGATGATGGTGTTTTATTGGTTATTGTTTGGATTAAGTGTTGCAACATTTTTGTTTTTGATGTATTGTATAGCATTATTATTTGGAGCGTTGGCCGAGTTGGTCGAAGGCACTTTCCTGCTAAGAAAGCATACCTCATAAGGGTATCATTGGTTCGAATCCAATACGCTCCGCCAGATACGGTACGGTGCTAGAGTGGTCCAATAGAACAGTCTGCAAAACTGTAAAACCGTGAGTTCGAATCTCACCCGTACCTCCATATCAAAATGGAAACATTTATTAACAGAATAATAACTGTTGTATTTTTACAACACGCTTGACGTAAAATAGCATTATCTGTATAATGATTCCTGTTGAGTGATTAAACAGAAAAAAAACGGAAGTGAGCGATCCGACTCTGAAAAGAGTTTAGCAAGGGTTGATGCGGTAGGGCAGCTTCGGCATCTGTAATAGCGATTCCTTGTTAGTTCTCGAATTAGTATAGTTATGCACCGTTCGTCTATCGGTTAGGACACCGCCCTTTCACGGCGAAAAGACCAGTTCGATTCTGGTACGGTGTACCAAGTTTTTTTAAAGGAGAGTCCAAATGGACAGTGACAAGAGTGGTAAGATGAAGGGAGTATAGTCAAACGGTTAAGACAGCGGACTTTTAATCCGTCAGGTCAGGGTTCGAATCCCTGTGCTCCCACCATATAAAAACGCATTCTCTACTGGGTATGAATAAGATTCTCTGGTGGGTACGAGTGTGTTTCTATATGGTAGCAGTGAAGATGTGGCCGAAACGTAAAATGAAGCTAAACCCCTGGCTGCTATCATAACCTATATTGGTTCCAAAGTGTTCATGGACGCACGTATGCCTGTCACGCATAAAGAAGGGGATCGTTACCCCTTGGGACCGCCAGAGCAAATAGTATCGAAAGATACTCAACGGTTGTAAGTGACGATGGGGGATATCGGAACTTTCACAAATTTATTGCCAAGTAGCTCAGTGGTAGTAGCAGTTGACTGTTAATCAATTGGTCGTAGGTTCGATCCCTACCTTGGCAGCCAGTATCTCCCGTCTTTCCTGGGTTATGTGAAAGCGTTCTTATGTGCGTGAACATAAGCGTAAATTGTGATGCGATAAACACACGGCAGAACAGAAATCCTAGGATAATGCCGCAGAGTCCCGATTATATGGGAGCCTTATGAAAAGACTGTTCCGGTGGGCATGCCGAGCCACCGTCATAGAAAATCGGACGGACAGAGTAACTGCTCAGTCTAGGGCTTTTGGGAAAAAGTAGCTAGACACCTTAATTGTGTTATCTGTAAGCCATGGGCTTGATCATGCCTGAGTAACTATGTACACAGACGGTAAAGCCGGCCGGACATTCCGTTGAGCATAGCAAATAGTGCAGATAACACAATTAAGGTGACTGTTGGGGATTGGTGAAATGGTATCACACCGGATTTTGATTCCGAGGTCGTAAGTTCGATTCTTACATCCCCTGCCAAAAAATTAATGGGTGGCGAGCAGAACTGGTTACTGCATCGGACTGTAAATCCGACGTCTTATGGGCACACGGGGTTCGAGTCCCTGGCCACCCACCAGAATTATGAAAGTAAATATGTATAAAGTATATTGGACAGTTTCTGGTAACACATACGGAAAAGAATTTTCTGATATGACAGAAGCACTTAACTATTGTCAACATTTAAGAAAACTGGATGCGAAGTTTGTTACTATGTGTAGCGAGCTTGCTGACATGGTTGGTGAGTTCGGTGTAAAAGAAACTGAACCAGGTTATGATTGGAAAAAACGTAGAGATTAATCCGTCTGTAGCTCATTTGGATAGAGCGTTTGGCTACGAACCAGAAGGTAGGGGATTCGAATTCCTCCAGACGGTCCAAACTATGGTGTCTATGGTGTAGTGGTCTGCATAGGGTGCTGTGAACGCCTTGGTATGAGTTCGATCCTCATTAGACACCCCAAATTGGTAAACATTGATTGAATGCTTGACATAAAATCAATGATGTATTAGAATGTAATAGTAGTAAAACATTGGGAGCATAGTCTCAATAAGAATAAGTCGGGTGACCGACCCAAAGATGGAATGCCTACATACCATCGCTCGCAAGAGTTCATCTATGCAAGCCTGCTCACTAGGGTAACCTAGCGTTCACTGATAAGACCGGTGGATGTAACAGTGATGCAAGTGTAGTGGAAAGAATGTTTGTTTAAGCGCTCGCAAGAGAAACGCAAGCAAATAGAGAGAAACAGGTGGTGCTGTCCTCACTACAAAACCAACTTGTCAACTGGTATGAGAAAGGGTAGTGTTGTTGTCCGAGACCTTGCAGTTAAGGGCTTCAATGCAATGTTAATGGCTAATGGTCAAAAAGGACATTGGTCGTGAAACATGACTGAGTAGCCGGCAGGCAAAAGGTACGTGGTGTGTTGTATTCTGTATTGTAAAGCAATATGGATCAACTGAGGCAGCACATCATTGTAGGTTGATATAGCTCATTTGGTAGAGCGACAGTATTTCGCACTGTTGGCAGTTGGTTCGATTCCAACTATCAAGACAAAAACGCAAAGACTGCCTCGGTTAGTAGTGAAAGGCATCTAACACTTGTGCCGCAAGGTAAACAAGTTGGACGTAACTCGCAAGGTGAAATCCATTTATGTCGGATGATTCGTAAGGTGTTAGCGCATCTGAATGGCTCGCAAGGTCAACGGATAATAAGGCGTAGAGTAGCTACTAATGTCAAGTCAAATGCTAGACTTTAAAAAGCGATGTTGGTAACGTACAGTGATACCGCAAGGGTTGCTGTGGATATCAGAAGAAGGTATGCTCGCAAGGTGTACTATAATGTCTGAAGCGTTATCGTGATAGGATGTAATCTCAGTCCTATCCACTTACTAAAACACATTACGATCAGCTTGGTACTTTGGGCCCAAAGAACGCCTCCTCTAGTGTGTTTTAATAAGTGAAAGGAAATGTAGCACAGCGGTAGTGCAGCTCCTTCATACGGAGTTGGTCGGGAGTTCAAATCTCTCCATTTCCACCAAAGTATATGCCGGTTTAGCTCATCAGGTAGAGCAGTTGATTTGTAATCATCAGGTGGTGGGTTCGAGTCCTGCAACCGGCACCAAATTTCATCTGAGTATAGCACAGCCTGGTAGTGCGCCTGCTTTGGGAGCAGGAGGTCGGGAGTTCGATCCTCTCTACTCAGACCATTATTATGGGGGATTAGTCTAATTGGGAAAACACTAGCCTTGCACGCTTGAGTCAGCGGTTCGAATCCGCTATCCTCCACCAGTGGTCCATTAGCTCAATCGGGAGAGCACTCGCTTGATAAGCGAGAGGTATCTGGATCGAAACCAGAATGGACTACCAAGTTTTATTGCGGGTTAGGGAAGTGGTCATCCCGTCAGTCTCATAAACTGAAGGTCCTTGGTTCGAATCCAAGACTCCGCAACCAGTATTACGGTGTGGCGTAATGGCAGCGCAGGAGTCTCCAAAACTCTTAGTGGGGGTTCGATTCCCTCCACCGTAGCCAGTTTTATTTACAGGTGATAACATGTTTAAAAAAGAAATTGACATTAATGAAGTTGCTGCATTTCTTGACACATGCGGCCCTGACACGAAAGTTTATATTGGTGCAGATAGTGAACGTTTTCAAATTAACGGTGAATGGTTTGCTGATTACATTCTGGCGGTCGTGATACATATTGATGGACGCCACGGTTGTAAAATCTTCGGTGCTGTTCAACGTGAAAGAGATTATGAACAAAAGAAAAATCGTCCACGTTTGCGTTTGATGAATGAAGTTTACAAAGTTTCAGATTTATATTTAAAATTGTATGATGCAATACCACATGATATTCAAGTGCATCTGGATATTAATCCAAGTGAAATGCATGGAAGTTCATGTGTGGTAAATGAAGCAATTGGCTATATCAAAGGAACATGTAATGTGATACCATTGATTAAACCAAAAGCATTTGCAGCATCATACGCAGCTGATCGTTTTAAAAGTTTAGCAGCATAGAAAAGGTAATGCGGGTATAGCACAGTGGTAGTGCGAAACGTTGCCAACGTTTAGGTCGTCAGTTCGAATCTGACTATCCGCTCCAAACAATGCGGGATTAGTTTAATGGTAAAACGAAAGCCTTCCAAGCTCTAGTCATCAGTTCGATTCTGATATCCCGCTCCATTTAAATAAACTCATGAGAGACTATACACCAAAAATTGCAAAAGCAGATTTGATGCACGGTGCATATTATTATGGTCGTTGTCGTAATGCTAGCATTGCACGATGGAATGCTGATACGCAGCGTTTTGTTTATTGGCGAAATAAGTTTGGTCATAAATTTGTTGAAGAAATTTGTCATCCTGAAGATGACCAAGTGTTTGATGTTTTTGTGGTGGAAAAAGAAATTGATCCACCAGTCGGGGGTATACCCTTTTTAGAAATATAGGAGTTTAACATGCCAGCAATTTTTCTTGTAAGTGACACACACTTTGGTCACGCTGGCGTTTGTCGTTTTCTGCGTGAAGATGGTACTAAACTTAGACCATGGGATAATCCAGAAGAAATGGATGAAGAAATGGTAAAACGTTGGAACGAGACTGTTCGACCCAACGATAAAGTATATCATCTTGGCGATGTTGTAATTAATCGTAAAGCACTCAAAACGCTTGGACGTCTGAATGGTGAAAAAGTGCTTATTAAGGGTAATCACGATATTTTTAAACTGAGCGACTATCTTCCTTACTTTAAAGACATTCGTGGTTATCATGTAATGAATGGAATGATTCTTAGTCACATTCCAGTCCACGAAAGTAACCTGTATCGTTTTGGTACCAACATTCATGGACACCTTCATGCAAACAGAGTAAAGATGAAAGTTAGATATCCACATAAAGAAACTGAAATTATCGACCCAAGATATTTTAACGTAAGTGTGGAACAAATTGATTTTACACCAATTTTGTTTGAACAAGCAATAATCAAAATTAAAGAACAGGGAGGTACCATTGGTTTTAGAGATGGTAACGGACCTGATATGTGATGAAAATAATTGATAATTCTTTACCTGTTGTATTTCAAGATCATGTAAAAGAAATTTTACTTGGGGATTGTTTTCCTTGGTATTATTTACCAGACTTGACTGGCGGTTATAGAACAGACATACAAAGTCGGCCGGCATTTGGTCATGACTTTGTGATACATGGAAATTTTAACAGTGATTATGCTCAGTTAATGGATCCTATTATCAATGCTGTTGAATCTGCCACAAACAAAAAGTTTTCAAAGATACTTAATGCTAGAACATTTTTGCAAATGCCTCTTTCTTCCAAAGTTATTGGAAAAAATGCAGTAGATACTTTTCATGTAGATGATGAACAAGATCATTTTGTGATTTTGTACTATGTGTTAGATTCTGACGGACAAACAGTTTTATCAGATAGAATATACAATCCTGGAGATCCTGTTATGATGAATGTAACAGAGGAATATAAGATTGTGAAGAAAGTTAAACCAAAACAAGGTAGAATCTTGTTTTTTAACGGTAACACATTTCATACAGCATTACAACCGAAACAAAATGTTCGATGTGTGCTGAATATAAACGTTATCTAGCGGTGGTAGCATAATGGTTGAATGTTCCTGTCTCTAAAACAGGGTATGTGGGTTCAATTCCCACTCACCGCACCATTTTTTATAAGGAGACTGCAATGGAGAAACTTGTTGCATAGATACGACCACCATAAATCCCTTTTGAATTTAATTAACTTGTTTAAAGTAACTAATAATCAAAAGGAGATTTCAATGAGCGTCGAACTAAAAATCAAATCAAAGCATTTATCACTAGAAGCAAAAGTAATTCGTTTTGAAGAAAACAAAATAAAGAAACAAATTAAGTGGTGGTATCGTGACTGGGAAAC
>OGVJ01000020.1_pt1 | contig 16381 bp, 24 predicted proteins | sample 1575741 | NCBI WGS metagenome assembly OGVJ01 (sample SAMN07581528, study PRJEB24739) | freshwater metagenome | place: Singapore | collected 2015-01 | reverse complement strand
TAATGTTAGTGGAAAATGGTGTTAGATATAGTTTACATTTTGCGATAGAAACTAAAATAAAAAATAAATCAATTATATAATGTCCAATAAGTACTATAAAGATTTTTTCGTTTATAAAAAGAAACATCATTGGTATATACTACCAGCAATTATATTTTATTACGATAAGTATTCGTATTATGATGATGGAAAGACATCTCCTTCTTGGGGTTTGACAATTAGATGGTTACAATTTACGATTGGATTTCAAATACAAAAAATATATGAACAATATAGATAAACAATATCAAGAATTATTACAAGACATTTTGGATAACGGAGAAGATAAAGATGACAGAACTGGCATTGGCACTATTAGTGTGTTTGGACGTAGTCTTCGCTTTGATTTGCGTAGGGGTTTTCCAGCTGTCACTACCAAGAAACTCGCATGGAAAGCCGTCTGCGGAGAGTTACTTTGGTTCCTTGAAGGAACAGGTGATGAGCGCAGACTCGCAGAAATTACTCATGGCACGAAAGATGGCACAGTTACAATCTGGACGCCAAATGCACTTGCGCCGTATTGGAAAGATAAAGCGAAATACGAAGGAGACCTCGGACGTGTTTATGGGGTTCAATGGCGTCACTGGCAAACACCTATTACACATAAACAAGAAACGTTTAAGGACGACTTCGGTAGTCAATACGACAGGAAAGGCACACTTCATATCAAAGAGACGGATCAAATAAAAAACTTAATCGAAGGATTAAAGAAAGATCCTCATAGTCGCCGACATATTGTTAATGCATGGAACGTGGGTGAATTAGATCAAATGGCATTACCTCCTTGTCATGTTATGTTTCAATTCTATGTTAGTAAGTACAACGAATTGAGTTGCCATATGTATCAGCGTAGCGTTGATGTGTTCTTGGGACTCCCATTCAACATTGCTAGTTATGCGTTATTAACTCATATGGTTGCACAAGTGTGTGACTTCACTGTTGGTGATTTGATTATCAGTACAGGCGATACTCACATATACAAGAATCATTTGGATCAAGTAAAAGAACAACTAGAGCGTAAACCACTAGGACATTCTGCACTAATACTAAATCCAGAAGTCAAAGACATAACTAAGTTTACAATGAATGACATTGTATTAGAAGGATATCAAAGTCATGGCCCGATTAAAGCTACCATGGCCGTCTGAGAATCAGAAAACTATCCGATACACTGTACACACTTTTAGTGTAGGTGATGCTGAGGATCCTGATTTATATGCGGCTACTCCTATGCTTGAATGGGAGAAATCAGAAGTCGGTAAATGGATAATGGAAAATAGTATGCCAACACCAAGCTGGCATAGAGAAATTGACCATGTAACATGGGGTTATAAGTATCACATTCGTGCATATCTTTCCCCGGAACAATTAACATATTTTAAGTTGAAATACGAATGAACATTTTAGTAACAGGTGGATTAGGACTTATCGGTCACAACATAGTTAAACGATTGTGCGACCAAGGACACAATGTGTCAATCATTGATACAAAAACAAATTACGGTATCATACCACAAGAACAGATAGACCATTTGATAAATGAAAGAAAGAAAAAGTTAGGTGATGTTTGGCTGTACAATGATGATATATCTAACGCACAAAAAATGGATCACATTTTTAATATTGAGCAACCAGAAATTGTAATTCATTGTGCTAGTTTCCCTAGACAGAAAGTTGTGAATGCTAACCCAGCATTAGGTAGTCGTGTTATGTCAGAAGGTCTAATCAATTTATTGGAAGCCAGCGATAAATACGAGGTACGTAAATTCGTCTATATCAGTTCCAGCATGGTGTATGGTGACTTCAAAGATGATGTAAAGGAAGACTATGAATGTAGACCACAAGGACAATATGGAATCCTCAAACTCGCGGGGGAATGGCTTGTTAAAGATTATTCTCGCCGTACAAATCTTGCTTATACTATTATACGCCCCAGTGCTGTATATGGGCCACTTGACGTGGAAGACCGCGTCATCAGCAAATTTCTACTCAGGGCTATGCGCGGCGATACTCTACGAGTTAACGGCGCAGCAGAGACCCTCGACTTCACATACGTTGCCGACGCCGCAGATGGAATCGTTGCCAGTGCCCTCTCAGACAACACAGACAACAAAACCTACAATATAACCAAATCACACAGTCATTCACTGTTAGACGCAGCCAATCTAGCAGTTAAAATTGTAGGTAAGGGTGAGATTGAAGTAGGACAGCGTGATTTAGACTTTCCTAGCAGGGGAGCATTGAATATTGAAGCTGCCCGTAGAGACTTTGGTTTTGATCCTAAAGTTGACGTAGAAGAAGGTTTCAAAATATACTATGATTGGCTTAAGAATGACGCATACTTTAATAAATAAGTGAATGTGGATAATCAAATTTCTGCCCGAATGGGCGTTTCATATGTTGTTTTTTGCGGGTCTACTAGCAACAATAGCTGGATTCGCATTGGGTATGATTCCTTTTATAAAGAAGTATGCCCTGGCTCTAAAGTTAATTGGGGTTACTGCGTTATCCCTGGGTCTTTTCCTAGAGGGCAGTTTATCTGATTACAAAGAGTGGGAACTCAGAGTAAAAGAAATGGAAGCTAAAATGGCTCAGGCTGAGGCTGAGTCAGCTAAAAAGAACGTTGAAATTGTAGAAAAGATTGTCTATAAAGACAAGGTTATTAAAGAAAAGGGTGTCACCGTCAAACAATATATTGACCGTGAAATAGTCAAATACGATGAAACTTGTCCTATCCCCAAAGAAGTAGTCAAAGCACATAATGCTGCTGCACGTAATGAAGGCATAGAGGAAAAGAAATGAAGAAATATGTAAACAACATTGTGTCGATGTTTCTTTGGTTTACCTTAATTGTCGTAGCTATATCAATGATGACAGGGTGCTCAACTACAGTTCCTATTTCTGCTAAGTTCCCTGATGTTCCTAAGCGTTTACTAGAAAAATGTCCTCAACTTGAAACAGTTAAGGACGATGTTAAACTAAGCGAACTAACAAAAACCGTCACCATGAACTATTCAACTTATTACAGTTGCGCAGTCACAGTAGACGGTTGGATTGAATGGTATGTGATTCAAAAAGCTATTTTTGATAAAACATCCAAGTAATTAATCACTACTATTTGCACCACACTTAGCACGTTTTGCTTTGGTCAATTGACCGAAGTCTACTGGCCATTCTTGTCCAGGATTAACTTCTTTGGCATTCTGTGGGTACGCAAATTTAACTCCTGCATATTCTTGTATCTGTGCGATAGATGCTCTGAACTTAGTTAAATCAGTTCCTAGATTACCGTATGGTTTGTTGTGTGGAAATAACCACCCTGCAACTTGATTAGTATTCTGATTGACTACAATTTTGTAATATCCATGCGGGACAATAACACCTTTACCTATAGTTGGATTGTTCATATTATAGATAGCACCGACGTAAATTGTGAATGTATTGTTCTGTTGAACTGACCATCCTCTGATACCGGTTTCTAGTAACTTCCAGATACCACGATTTAGACTACCATGCTGAGGATACATGTTAGTCATTAAGAAACTCTCATACTCAACCATTTGATTATACGACAAATCACCATCAGGAGCAGCGTGTCCTTTGTCATATCCTGTTCCTGCATAATCGTCTGGTTTCGCTCCGTCTTTAATGCTCTGATCCGACACGAACGCATTAGTTCTTGGGAAGCATCCTAGCGCATTCTCTGGTCTTAGTGTGTAAGCAACATATACAGGTATCTTAGCAGGAGCATCATATGCTACCAAGTAGCCCTCACGACAGATCGGTTGTGCTGTTCTAATAGTCTGCGCAAACCCATATGGGCTGTGAACTTGACAATTCTGTACGGGCAATGGAGGACGTTGATCCCAAGCGAACACACTAGATGATGCTAGTAACAATAACAATAAAAACTTACGCATTTTAGCTCCTAAATATCTAGATATTTATCAAACACTTACCCATACTATACAGATAAATAGTGTATAGGATAAAACATGGCAATATTCGTTCAACCAGTAGATATAGGTCAATTACCAAACGATGGTACAGGTGATCCGTTACGTACAGCGTTTGATAAATTAAACAACAACGTTATATCATTATCTCAGGCCGGTGCTCCTAGTGGTCTAGAAGGATCTATACAATATAAAGACGCAAACGGGTCGTTCAGCGGGGTTGACGGATTTACATTTGATAGTTCTTCAAATCTACTGAATATTGGGGTAAATTTAGTACCAACATCCAATGTCAGTATAAACATTGGATCAGCAAATAACAAAGTAAGTACTATATATACCACTAGTCTCAGACTAGGAAATGCTAGTGCTAGTGAAACAGCTAACGTACTATCTTTTAGAAACACTATAACTGGTAATGGGGCAACTGTAGATGCAAACGTGTTTCAATCTAACTCAGTTGTAATAAACAATGAACTAACCGTCGACGGTGTCGTAACCGGTAAAATAGTAGACTATACTAATACAGCTACTCCAGATCAAATTATCTTTGAAATCCCTCCCAGTCAATGTAAAGCAGTAGTATTTGAAGTTCAATCCGTGTATACGTCAGGTGCAATTAAAGAAAGCCAAACTGCGACAATAAAAGTAACTAACAATGGTATAGGTTATCCAGTAAGTTGTGTAGTTTATGGTACTGTTTTCAACAGAAACCCATTAACATCATATATGGCAGACACTGGTTATGGAAACATCAGACTCGGAGTGAGTCCATTATATCCAGTTTATATGACACATACAATAACGTACACTATCTACAACGGATAAGATAAATAATTAAATGAGAGCAAGCGAATTCATAACCGAAGGCAAAGGCACCGGCAAAATGCACAAAGATGCAGCCAATGCTAATACAGGTACAATCAAAGCAAGAGATGAAGGCGGCTATGACCGCACCTATCATATGAATCGTCTTTGGATGGCAATGGCATGCGCTGACGGAAAAAGTCAAGATGCTGTAGATATGGATGCTGCATCGTTTGCTGAAAAATACAACACAGTGCATCCCTATACAGAAGAAGAATATAACATGTTTGTGGCTGCAACTAAAACTATCCCAACAGACCATAAAACAGTTGTTCCATATTCCAAGAGTATGGAACCCGATGACACAAATAAAAAGAGCATCGTAGTTGGATTTAAAGGTTACGGAAAATAATTCACTTGTCAAAACACTACATAAGTAGTGTATTATGATTGATATTAACACCGTCTTAGACCTAGTCAAACTCAAATTTTATAACGAATGGATCTATACTCAAGTATATGATGAGGGTGAAAGTCCCTTGTTCCACAAGACAGTAACAGAAGCTGTTGTCAAAAAATACATCGATCCATTAGAATTAGACAAGGGTAGTCTGATATTAGACATGGGTTGTGGTCCAGGATATTTCATTGATGAGATGAAAGCTCGTGGTTATACTGATGTATTAGGTATCACATTAAGTGATGGTGATATCAAGGTTTGTAACGAGAAAGGTCATGTTATTAAGAAATACGACATGAGTTTTATTCCACAAAAAGACGGGTTTCACGATGAATCAGTTGATTTCATATTCTGTAGACAATCATTAGAGCACAGTCCATATCCTATCTTTACGTTAATTGAATTCAATCGTTTGTTGAAGTTGGGTTCATACATTTACATCGAGGTTCCTACTCCAGACAATGAACGTAAGCATGAATTCAATGCAAACCATTATAGTGTTTTAGGATCAAATCAACTTCATGCACTATTAGTTCGTACAGGATTTAAGATTGAACAGTTTGAACAAATCGACTTTGGATGCGAAATCACGTTGAATCCAAATGATCCTAACAGTGAGAAACAACCATTGACAGAACGTTTCTATTGTATCGTGGCTAAGAAGCAACAGACACTGGATATCAAATAAATAGTTAATGTTCGATCCCTTTCAACAAGCAAGACTAATGAACGGATTTGATAAACTCAAGTCCGTTCCTACACAGGACCAACCTATAGATTCCATTGATGATTTAAAGAAACTTGCTGGGGTACAAACTAGCATGGGTGAGACTATCTCGGAGCGTGGCACTAACCTGGGACAAATTCAAAGAGAAAAGAATATACAGCCCGGGACTGATGAATGGTTTAGATTGTGGTTTTCCAAGCCCAAGCTCACCGGAGAGACTCCCTACGATAAATAATTATATGAGAGCAACAGATTTTATCCGTGGACTTCTAGATTTCATTGACAACATTGACCAGACAGAGGCAAATGACTATGAAGAAGAATGTCCCATTGAGGAACCAAATAATACGTTAGCTAATAGTCCGGATACATTGATAGTACCGTTAGATACCATCCTAAGTATAGGGAACGATGTTAACAAACCAAAAAATCCTAGTGATATAAGAGCGGATAGTATTTCTATGTATCCTAATGCTCAGTTTAAAGGGTAATCATGGCTAACATTACTATCACAGTTCAGAGTTTAATTAATACTGCCATTTATGATAGTTATACCATAAGTGATTCTTCTACGGTCGACCAATTAAAAACAGTAATAAACAGTGCTCGTGGATTTGACTCTGCTTGGTATGATATTGTTTTTAATGAGAATCTTTTATCAGGTTCGGATACATTGGCTAGTTTATCGATCATCACCGGCTCTATTCTTAGAACACACAATAAAATTCCACGACTGTCTACTAGAGAATTAAGACAGGTAGCTAAATTAAATTTAGTAGTTTTAGATAGAGTAGAAAGTGGCCGCACAAGTACATATGATATTACTAAGTTACCCACGTATTATGACGGGGATGATGTAGTTGATAATTCTAACACTGGTGGCCTTGTTGAGGGCAGGCCATGGGCGTAAGAAATTCTAACACAACAGAGTATGTTCACCCCGACGAACCCAATCTTTTAAATCTACACAAGGCTCTAGATTATAATACAGACGGCAAGCCTGAACTACGAGTAACAAATAGTTTAACTTTAACTAGTGCTCCATGGTACCTACAAGTAGCCCGTGGTTTAGTAACAGGCACATCAGTAGTACAGCGTTCAGGTTATAATCCTGATATTGGTAACGGTGTTACCGAAAGTGTTTGGGTCGAAGGAGGAATATATCCTTTTACCACATGGGAAGACACAGCGCAGAAGTTGTATGTTATTTCAACCAGTGACAGCGACACAGGACAAACTATCTATATAGAAGGATTAGATGCTAATTGGAATCGTATTAATGAAACTATAACAACAAACGGTACCACAGCCGTAGAAACAACTAACAATTTCTTACGAATTCATACAGCAACTATTAATAGCCACAATACACCTAACGTTGGATCTATTACATTCCGTTTAACTAGTGGAACAGGTACAGTGGTAGCACATATAGGTATTGGACTTGGCATGACTAAGTTAAGTCAATATACTATTCCAGCTGGATATACGGGATACATTACATATGGCGATGCTACAACATTCCGTACAGGTTCTGGTAATATTGGTTCTAGACTAAACATGATGGTACGACAGTACAACGGAACTTTTGTAACGGTGTTTACGGCCGAAGTTGTTAACGGATACTATCGTAATGATTTTACAGTTCCAATGATGATATCTGAAAAATCAGACATTGACGTACAAATTTTAGCAGACGGTAATGGAACCATAGCAACAGTCAATTATCAAATTCTATTGATACAAAACGGATTATAAATATTCGTATGAGTGGAACGCCTACCTTAATCAAGAATCCTTATGTTAAAACTAAGTTTGCAACACAAAAGGAGTTAGATGACTTTGTAAAATGTTGTGACCCAGACACAGGTCCCATGTATTTCATGGATAACTTTTTCTACATACAACATCCTACAAAAGGCTCTATGTTGTATCATCCATGGGATTATCAAAAGAGATTAATTGAAAATTATCATAACAATCGTTATTCAATTTCATTGATGCCTCGACAAACAGGTAAGTCAACAAGTGCTGCGGGATATTTACTTTGGTATGCAATGTTTGTTCCAGATAGTACGATTCTTATTGCGGCGCACAAATACACAGGTGCTCAGGAAATTATGCAACGTATTCGTTATGCATACGAGAACTGCCCTGACCACATTAAAGCAGGGGTCACCACATACAATAAGGGTTCGTTAGACTTTGAGAACGGATCTCGTATCGTAAGTGCTACAACGACTGAAAACACAGGTCGTGGTATGTCTATTACACTATTATACCTAGACGAATTCGCATTCGTGCGACCCACAATTGCTACCGAGTTCTGGACTTCTATTACACCAACATTAGCAACTGGTGGTAAAGCTATTATCACAAGTACCCCTAACAGTGACGAAGATCAATTTGCTTTGATTTGGAAACAAGCCAACAAATGCGAAGATGAGTATGGCAACAAAACAGAATTAGGTGTAAACGGATTCAAAGCATATCGTGCATTCTGGCAAGAACACCCAGAGCGTGACGAAAAATGGGCTGAACAGATGAAAGCACAACTCGGTGAAGATAGATTCCGCCGAGAGATTGGTTGCGAATTCATCATCGCTGATGAAACATTAATTGCACCTACTACATTAATTGATTTAGAAGGTATCGAGCCTATAAGTAGAATGGGGCAGGTTCGTTGGTACAAAAAACCAACAAAAGGAAACATCTACACTGTTGCGCTTGATCCTAGTGTTGGCACTGGTGGAGACAACGCAGCCATTCAGATATACGAAGCTAACACAACAACACAAGTAGGTGAATGGAAACACAACAAAACTGACATTCCTAGTCAGATTAAGTTGATTACGCAAATAAACAAGTATATCGTAGAGTGTACCGGTGAACCCAACAATTTATATTATTCTGTAGAGGTCAATGGTGTGGGCGAAGCTGCTTTAGTCTCATTAAACGAGTATGGATTAGAGAATATTCCTGGAATCTTTATGAGCGAACCCGGGAAAAAGAAGCGCGGGTTTAACACAACAAACAAATCTAAACTAACAGCATGTGCAAAGTTCAAAACATTAGTCGAGAGCAAGAAAATGACATTGAATAGTCGAAGTTTAGTGTCAGAACTAAAGAACTTTGTCGCACTAGAACACACTTATAAAGCTAAAATTGGAGAAACCGATGATTTGATTATGGCTTCATTACTCACAGTCCGAATGTTACAACAAATAAGTGACTTTAACTACGATATTGACAGTCATATCCGTGACCACGATGAAATCATAATGCCTCTACCGTTCTACGCTGTGTTTGCATAAATACTATACTATGGCAAAGAACCAAGAATCTATCAATAATCAATTAGAAAACTTTCTAAGAGCACCAGAAAGACGCTACAATCCTGAAACTTTCGACAGTTCAGGAAAAGAAACAATTCCTAACGAAGCAGAAGTATTTCGCTTTCGCTTTATCAAGGACGGTGAGGATTATGGTCCTGTAACGATTAGTTTAGATGGTTTGAACCAAATCACAGTATATTACGGTGACAAAGTTGCTAATAGCCCAACGGCACCTAGCGATGGTTCAGAGTCATGGCACAAGTTTATTAAAGCATTGTCGTATTGGGCATACAGACATGGCTTAGGTTTTGAATTAGAGGATGAAATGTCTTTGGGATCTGATATGGCAAAAAGAGCACACAAACAAAAGATGAGCGAGGGTTATTACCCAGTCAATAAAAAGACAAGTTACAGCGATAATATTCCTTCAGTAACGATGAGAATTCAACACTCACGTGAAATGATGGAAGGTGAACAACGTTTCCGTAACATCAATAAAATCTTCTTTGAAACACAAGAAGGTGAAAGAATTTTATCCCCAACTAACAAACCAGGTTTAGCACGCACATTTGCTAGACATTTGGCTGAAGGTGGAAAAGCAAACGATGACCGTTGGAATCATATCGTTGGTCTATGCGAAGAATATAACAAGATGGCTGGATTCGTTCGTGCAACAAAAGCAGGACAGTTCAATGAATCAGTACAACGATTGATTAGTGAAGGTGTTAACCACTACCAATCATTGAGAGAAACATTACACAAGATTGCAGGTAAAAAAGGTTACAGTAATTATTTTGAGTCATGGACACCTGCACTAATGGAAGATGAAGAACAAGTTGATTTAAGCGAAATGTTTATGACTAGTTCACTTGATCCACGTATTGAAAGTGTAATGCCAATATTAGGTAAACTAAGCAAGAACATCACTGAAGATAAACTAGAAGAAGCTGACATGTTTGAACAGTGGGCTACTAGCGTTATTGAAGGTGAACAGGACTTAGAAGAAGCAGGCAGACCAGTTCAACAACACACTAAAAAAGAACTAGCACAAGCAGCCGCAAGCAAAAAGAAAGCAGAGCAACCGCCTACTAAAGGTATGAGTAATGCTGAAAAGGCAGATAAGGGTTGGCGTAATCCTAACATGAAAGAAGAACAGGTGAACGAAATGGACTCAGAAGGTTATAAGGGCACCCGTGATGATTACGAACTAGGTAAGGGCAAAGAACATACCGGTAAACCAGTCACAGCAAATAAAGCTAAAAAAGATTTTGCTAAAATGTTCCAAAAGAATATAGACAAAGCTAACAAAGCGAAACAGGATACTGATACAAAGGTAGCACAACATCAAGTGAAAGAAGGTCAATCCGAACTTGAATCGTTATTGAAGTTGTTGGGAAAATAAACTCACAAAAAACCTCACAAAAAAGTGAGGTTTACCACATCTGGGATAAATACTATTGACGTTAGCAGAAAGATTTGCTAAACTTACTCTAACGTTAGTTACACATAGGGTGTAGCGACAATAAACAGAGACCATCTCAATTTTATAAGGAAAAATATTATGGCATCATTAGCAGAAATTCGTGCCCGTATCGCGGCACAAGAAAACAAGTCAACTGGTAACACTACCCAGCAATCTGACAACTCAATCTACCCCCACTGGAATATGGACGAAGGCACTACTGCTACGTTGCGTCTATTGCCAGATGCAGATCCAAAGAATACATTCTTCTGGGTAGAGCGTCAAATCATCAAACTACCATTTAATGGTGTCAAGGGTGATCCTAATGTCAAACAAGTAGTTGTTCAAGTACCTTGTGTTGAAATGTATAACGACGGATCTACATGTCCCGTTCTGGCAGAAGTTCGTCCTTGGTACAAAGATGAAACACTAAAAGAAATGGCAAACAAGTATTGGAAGAAGCGTAGTTATCTATTCCAAGGCTTTGTACGTCAGAACCCAATTGGTGATGACAAGACTCCTGCGAATCCTATTCGTAGATTTGTTATCAGCCCACAGATTTTTACCATCATCAAATCCAGTCTAATGGACCCTGAAATGGAAGAATTGCCAACTGACTACCTACGTGGTTTGGACTTTAACATTAAGAAGACCAGCAAAGGTGGTTACGCAGATTACTCAACAAGTAACTGGGCACGTAAAGAATCTGCATTAACCGATGCAGAACAACAAGCTATTGATACACATGGCTTGTTCAGTCTATCTGACTTCTTGCCTAAGAAGCCAGGTGAAGCAGAATTACGCATCATCAAAGAAATGTTTGAAGCAAGCGTAGATGGTCAGCCCTACGATAATGAGCGTTGGGGTCAATACTATCGTCCATTCGGACTTGAAGCACCAGCAGGAGCAACAGCGGCTCAAACAACAGCAGCACCGACCGTGGCTGCACCCGCGGCAGCACCCGTAGCAGAGTCAAGCCCACCCTGGACCGATGATGAACCTGAATCTGCATCAACACCAATCCAAGTCCCTAAAGCAACTCCTAGTAATGATAAGGCACAAGACATTTTAGCAATGATTCGTGCTCGTCAAACAAAGTCTGCTTGATAAGGAATAGGGAACGAAAGTTCCCTTCTTAGTTGAGGAGAATTATATGACATTACCAGATGAGAGATACCGCGCACTAAAGCAAGGTAAAAAATTGCTGGAAGAATTATGTGATCCTGGAAAGACACCTAGAGTTCCTAGTATCATACGTGATAGAGCAAGAGCCGCATTAAGGCATTTCCCATTAGATTGGGAATTAGACAATCTTGCCGATCATTGTCCTGAATTACTAGACAAAGAACCATTCAGTGTGTATAATAAAGTACAGGTTAACAGGTAAATATTAATAATAGGAGAACAAATTGGTAAAACCATTTGATGTAAGTAAGTTCCGTAAGGAAATTACAAAAAGTATTGAAGGATTAAGCATTGGATTCAACGACCCCACAGATTGGGTTAGCACAGGAAATTATGCACTTAACTATCTTATTAGTGGTGATTTCGGCAAAGGCGTTCCTCTTGGTAAGGTTACTGTCTTTGCTGGAGAAAGTGGATCAGGCAAAAGTTATATTTGCTCTGGCAACTTGGTACGTCACGCTCAGGAGCAAGGTATCTTCGTTGTTCTTGTTGATAGTGAGAACGCTTTGGACGAAACTTGGTTGCATAATCTCGGTGTTGACACATCGGAAGAAAAATTACTAAAATTAAATATGGCTATGATTGATGACGTAGCCAAGACAATCAGTGAGTTTATGAAAGGTTATAAAGCACTAGCCCCTGATGACAAACCTAAGGTGTTGTTTATCATTGACAGTTTAGGTATGCTACTGACACCAACTGACGTTAATCAGTTTGAAGCAGGTGATATGAAAGGCGACATGGGTCGTAAGCCCAAAGCACTAACAGCACTTGTTCGTAACTGTGTTAACATGTTCGGTAGCCATAACGTTGGTCTAGTTGCTACTAACCACACTTATGCTTCACAAGATATGTTCGACCCCGATGATAAAATCAGCGGTGGTCAAGGATTCATCTACGCAAGTTCTATTGTAGTTGCTATGCGTAAGTTAAAACTAAAAGAAGATGAAGATGGCAACAAGGTAAGTGAAGTACGTGGTATTCGTAGTGCTTGCAAAGTTATGAAAACACGTTACGCAAAGCCCTTTGAAAGTGTTCAAGTTAAGATTCCATACGAAACAGGTATGAATCCATATAGTGGTCTACTTGATTTGTTTGAAGGTGCAGGGATGCTAACGAAAGAAGGCAATCGTTTGAGTTATACAACTGAAGATGGAGAGATTTTAAAGTTCTTCCGTAAAGGTTGGGAATCAAACGAAAATGGTTGTCTCGACAAGGTCATGCTAGAGTACGCCAAAAAAGATTCTAAGATAAGTACTGTAACACCTGCGGAGGAGGTTACAGAATGAAGTTAGATTTGATTGCTGAATGTTGGGACGTATTACGTGAGCATATCGATATGAATGATCGTAGTGATGCTGCCGACACTTTAGTTAATTGGATGATTGACAACAACTTTGAAGCTGACGAGGTTAAAGAATCGTTTAGAGACAAAGATGTTGTCAAGGCACTCAAAGGCTATATGGAAGAACACTTCCAAGAAGAAGATTACGAAGATTACGAAGAAGACGAAGACCAAGAAGATTGGGATTAAATGTCAAACTGGTACACACGAATCACAAGTGATTTGTCTGTTATTCCGGATTTCATATCGCACTATGAGACAGAACTAGTCTCGGCAAAAAATGATTGTAAAATCTATGGCAATATTGAGAAAAATATTGCTGCCTTGCCCGGTATAACGGAACACAGATTTAATCAACTACAAGAAATTGAAGCAGTGCTTCAATACATGAACATCCAACTAAAGAAAATTCGCCGAAAGTATTTTCAAAAATATTTAGAAGCGTATAATAGAGCATTGAGTGACCGCACTGCTGAAAAATACGTTGATGGTGAGCAAGAAGTTATTGACTATGAAACCATCATCAACGAAGTAGCCTTACTAAGAAATCGCTGGTTAGGCATAATGAAGGGTTTAGATACCAAACAGTGGCAATTGGGTCATGTCGTAAGATTGCGTACAGCAGGAATGGAAGATATTACAATATGAGCAAAATCACAGGAATCAAACCACAAACAGTAAATTTGTCTGCAACGACAAGTGGAACTAATCTAGGTATCGGAACACTATCACCAAGTCAAGTGTTGTCATTGTCAAATTTAAATACTAGTACATTTCAATGGGCTAATACTACTTCTAGTGGTGCCGGTGCTCTTTTCGGTAACGATATTAACATACATCCGTTAGTAAAGAAATACGAGATTTATGAATCTCCAGAAGATGTTTTAGCATTGAGTGTAGCATGGAAGCGTCTCCGCGATGAAAACATCCCTAGAAGTTTTTCTAAATTACTAGACCGTGAGTTGTTCAATAAAGTGCAACCTAGCGACAGAGAAAAAGCACAAGTGATTAGAGATTACTACAGCAAGAAGATTTTGATGTGGAAACTTAAATCAATTAATATGACTAAGTATCGTCAAGATTTGAATGAGTTTATTGTTAGTGATGGTACAAAGTTTCCCGAGACAACATTGCCACTAGCATTCCGTTTACCTGAATTCTACGATTATGATGTGGCACTTGATGGTGTGAGAACAAGCGTCAATCCTAGACAACAGTTCACTAAGATGAATGCAGAAGGTAATCCTCGAACACTAAAACTCAATGTTCCATTAACACCATTGAAGTGTCTGCATCGTAAAGTCAAAAATAGCGATTTGTTGCAGTATTGGTTTCGTGATCCTGAAACGAATGCAGGTGTTATGTTGAATCTAAGTCCCAAGAATGAATTGAAACACATGTGGGATCATATGTTCAATAACTCACCGACCATTCACATCCAAGGATCATACACTAGAAAAGAGCTAGACGATTTTGAGCATTTCCTAGTCTCAGAATGGCAGTTAGACTACAGTAAAATGTAATACTTTAGTACTACTTTAGTACTACAAACCGAAATTTGACAATAAATGGGTTTGGGTATATAATACATGTATTGATTGATTAAAGGAGCTTGAAATGGAACTCGCAATTGGTACTAAGATTCGTTACACTAGCGCCGCTGGTACTCGCAATGCAATTGTGCGCAACATCAAAGTTGGTCCTACTGCAAAGCCCGGTTTCATGAACACTTGGTTGACCCTTGAAATTCCCGTTCAAACTGGTGTCAAATTCAAGACTACTTTACAAATCACCGGTGATAACAATAGTATTAAAATGTTCCGAATTGAATTGGCTTGACAATAAATCGGATCGGCGTTATAATATATCTTTCACTTAACACACAGGAGCATTCATGTCTGTAGTTCGTATCGTTTCTGGATCTTATCGCAACGCACCTATCAAAGGTGATGTGTTTACTCTTGTCAAAGGTTATCAACTAGGTGCTAAAGGTGGCTACGTCACTGTTAAGAACGAAGGTCAGTTTCCGGGTCGTCCTAGCGAGGTCCGTGTTCAAGTTGACAATCAGGAATCTATTGAGTTTGTGTCAGGTAAAGTGTCCGAACAAAAGGTTGAGGCTCCTCAAGAAACTGAACAACAAGCAATGGATCGTATTGCCGAGCGTTTCTCGGTCCTCGACGAAATGTCTAAGGCATGTATCCAAGGTGACATTCGTGCTATGATTGTGTCAGGCCCGCCCGGTGTCGGCAAGTCGCACGGTGTGACTACACAAATGGAAAAGGCATCGATGTTTGACAAGATTCAAGGCAAGCGTCCTCGCTTTGAGATTGTCAAAGGTGCTATGTCAGGCATTGGTCTGTTCGCAACCCTGTACAAGTACTCCGACTCCAAGAATGTTTTGGTGTTCGATGACTGTGATGTTTGGGAAGATCAGGATGCTTTGAACGTACTCAAAGGTGCGTTGGATTCAGGTAAGACTCGCCGTATCAGTTGGAATAAAGATTCACGTATTTTGCGTGATGAAGGTGTGCCCAATACTTTCAACTTCAATGGTTCTGTGATTTTCATTACCAACTTGAATTTCAATGACCGTCGTAGTGCTAAGATCAAGGCTCACTTGGAAGCATTGCAAAGTCGTTGTCACTATCTTGACCTCACTATCAACAGTGAGCGTGACAAAATGTTGCGCATCAAGCAGGTGCACCGTGACGCTGATGGTGGTTTGTTCGCCGACTATGATTTTACTCAAGAACAATCCGATGCTATCATGTCGTTCATGTGGGACAACCACAACAAATTGCGTGAAGTGTCCTTGCGTATGGCGTTGAAGATTGCTGACCTTGTTAAGATTAGCCCCAATTGGCAAGGTCTTGCTAAGGCAACTTGCATGAAGGAGTAAGATGACTGAGGAAGAATTTAAAACAAAATACGTGAAAGCGTTTTTGTCTGCATACAAAACAGCAGTGGGTTTTAAATTCCGTTATCCAAAACATCCCGGCAAAGAAGAATTATTAAAGATTGCAAAAGATAAAGCCGAAATCGCCTGGATATCGTGACTGGGAAAC
>OGVJ01000019.1_pt1 | contig 16553 bp, 16 predicted proteins | sample 1575741 | NCBI WGS metagenome assembly OGVJ01 (sample SAMN07581528, study PRJEB24739) | freshwater metagenome | place: Singapore | collected 2015-01 | reverse complement strand
TACGAATCCATGTATGTGAAACGTACTTGCCAGCATAATCATCAATACTTCTGATCAGATTTACTCTGTCGTTCATAATCTCGTTCATCTTCAATTCTTCGAAGTGATTATCTTGGGCAAATCTAAATTTCATTTGATTTTTGAAAACTGCCCAGTCTTCTGATGTGATAATTTGCTTTAGAATAAGCTGACGTTCAAGTAGTTTCATAAACAATCCAGAAAACTTAGCTCTAAGTCTTGTAACAAACTTGGCGAACTTTACTTCATCTCTTGTGATTTCAGTAGCACGACCAAAATTAAATGTTGCATCTGATTGCATACGGGTGATAGGAACATTCAAAGACTTATACAGTTTGTTCTGGAAATACTCAACGTCTGCCATTTCGCCAAGATTTTGACCAGATGGATCTTTATAACCACAATGCATACCAATATCTACAACTACACGGGCAGCTCGCAATCCTTGACCTGCTAAATAACCAAGTTCTAGAGATGGTTCATCAAAGGCACCTAATTCATCCATGAAACGCTCGGCATAAAGTGCCCAACCTTCGCCATAACCTGAAATCCAAGCATTTGTTCTTTGGAATCTAGATAGGCGATCTTTTTCTAGCGCGGCAGTTGCAAATTGCAAGTGATGACCAGGAACTGCTTCGTGATACCAAGTCGAAGCAATATGCCAGAAATTAAATCGCTTATGTCCTAGCGTTGGGTACCAAGTAGTTCCAGGTCTAGATAAATCCTCCGTAGGAGGAATGTAATAAGGAGCGGCAGCTGAACCTTCCGGAGCAATACGTGCATCACAGAAAGCAATTCGATCATCAATATCAAAATACTTACCATTTAAATATTTAACAGCATCTTCGGTAAATGAGAGTAACTTTTTGACTAGAGCCTCTTCGCCATCAATTCGATGCAATTCGGCGTTTTCGCAAATATCAGCGACATCTTTCAATGACTTGCCAGATAAGCCAAGTTTGGCCGCTGCCTTATGCATTCGGTCATTGATTCGCGCTAAATCTTCTAAGCCCCATTCATAAGTTTTCTTTAGATCTAAATCCGCACCGGTAAAAAAAGCAGCCCATGGTTTGTAACGAGCTTCTCCAACCGCATCCGCCTCATTTGATCTTGGCGCATGTACATCTCGGAGCCACTGACTCATCTGGCCAGATGCATTTGCGGCGTTCTTAGCTGCAGTATGTAATTCGGGATACTTGTTAAATGGATCTAACTTCTGAGCCATTTTCTCCCAGCCACTTTCTGCATAGGTTTTCAATTGATCAGCCACCACAATTACTTGGCGACGCGCAGTTTTATGTCCAAGCGCATCCATCTCTTGAATGGTGCTCTTCCATCCATCCAAAGCTTTACCAACTAAATTAAGTCGAGCTGCGATATTGCCAATAGCTTTATCTCCATCTGTTGGCATGATGGTGAAAATTTGCCGAATTTCAGAGGCTGGATTGACTATAGGGGAATAGGTAATAAAACCCTCTTTAGAATCATGAATTCTAAGTCGAGCTTCGGTTCGTTCAATTAATACTGCTTGAGAAATTCGATCAATCTCATCTTTTGGAGTTAGTGCTTTCGCTTTCTTCACTGCTTCACGTTGGAAATTCGCAATCCGATCTGCTTCCTCAATAGTGAAAGTGTCTAATTGATCGTCAAAGCCTTTCATGCCTAAACCTGTCGCCTCTATTGGAGACATTTGTGCAATCTTTTCTACATACAAATCAGCTAATTCAAAGAGAGGTGAGCGATGTTCAGACATTTAGAATCCTTTTTTGGTGAGCAATTTATCTATGCCAAGAAATAGCAATGACAGAACATATCCTGCGACGTAGATCATTACTAGGGTTGTGCCTACAGAAATATAGCCATACTTGATTACGTCAAAAAATCCATACGGATATCGGTCTATAAATAGCCCTCGGATAAAGGTATAAGCCAGATATGCGGTAGGAATTATGAAAACTTTAATAGTCATCGAAAAGTTAAACCAATTGCGTGGTCCAATAAATAACCAAACCAATAAAGTGATAATTGGCGTGATGTAGTGTTGAAATGCATTGGTATAAATATTCCAACTCTCTGGGTGCGCAGTCGGAGCAATCAATATGTGATACAAGATTCCCGTCATTAAGATCATCAAAAGCGAAGTATTACGTAATAAGATGAAGCGATTATCTGCTCTTTTAGGATTCAAATAAAGCACTGTGATTGTGAAGGCCACGAGTGCATTACTCCAGATAGTGAAATATCCAGATAAATCAATTAAACGAGTTAATGCACCAGCCATTCCTGGTTGATGTGGCCCAAATAAATGTGGATCAATTTTGCCTTCTGGTACTAAGTCGAAGGTGTTAACAATTAATGAGCCACCAAATCCGAGCCAGGCACTTATTGCATTGATTCCAAAGAGCAATTTTCCATTTTTAACCATGGTTAATGTTAAGGTTTTCAACATGCGATTCCGAGTAATAGTCACCTCGTGCCTACTTTTTATGTTTACTCCAATAGCAAATGCAGCGCCAAACTATACTTTTCCAATCTCAGGTTGCACTTACTCCTACACTCGGTATCACCACGATTATCCGGCTACTGACATTTTGGCCAAAAAGGGTTGCAAATTTGTTGCAGTCACAAGTGGAGTAGTAGATGAAATTCGAAAAACAGATACATACAATTACAAGAAACCAACACCACTCACCAAAGGCGGTATCTATGTTTCAATTGTGGGCGATGATGGCGTGCGATATTACGGTTCACATCTAAAGAAAATTGCAGACGGTATTGAAGTTGGTTCCCGAGTCGAAGTTGGAACTTTATTAGGATATGTCGGCGACACTGGCGATGCACGTGGCACCGCACCGCATGTGCATTTTGGTATTAGTTGGCCTACTGCTGTAAGAGATATTTGGTGGGTTCGCCGCGGAATAGTTTTTCCTTGGAGATATTTGGATAAATGGAAAGTTGGGTTGGATAGATCACCTGCAACTGAGGTAAAAGCCCAGTTAGCAAAGAGCGGCGAAATTCCTGCGATTCCTAAAAAGTAGGGCAAACTTTGCTCATGTTTATTTTGCAATGGTTATTTGAAGCCACAATTAACTTCGGCAGCAAATCAATTGCGGTTCGCGAAATCATTGGCGGTGTACTTGGCCTAACAAGTGCAGTGCTAGGAGCGCGTCGTTTAGTTGCTGCTTGGCCCGTTGGTATTTTTGCTGATGCGTTGCTGTTCACCGTATTTCTAGGTGCAGTTTTCTCATTTGGCGATGATTCACAACATGCAAACTTTTACGGACAAGCTAGTCGTAACTTACTTCTGATTGTCGTAAGTATTTATGGCTGGCTACGTTGGTCACACCATAAGCGATTGGGTAAAGATGTTCCAGCCGTAGTGCCACGCTGGACTACTACTAAAGAGAAGTTGTGGTTAGTTCCTGCAATTATCATCTTTTTCTTAATTTCAATGCAAATCTTTAAGAGTTTAGGCGAAAGTGGCCAGTGGCTCTTTGTTGATACTTGGATATTCACCGGCACCGCACTAGCTACATTTGGAATGAGTCGTGGGTATGTTGAATTCTGGCTGGTTTGGATCGCAGTTGATTTAGTTGGCGTGCCTTTTGCGTTAAGCAATGGCTACTATCCAACCGGAATTCTTTATGCACTTTACTTACCATTTGTGATTTGGGGCTTCACAAATTGGTTGAAGATTTCCAAACTCGAAAAAGAGTTTAGATAAATAAAAAACCTCCGAGAATTTCTTCCCGGAGGTTTTATAAGTGTTACTTTAGTTAGCTGTTACTTGATCAGCCTGAGGACCCTTAGGACCCTGGACTACCTCGAACGATACTGACTGACCCTCATTAAGAGACTTGTAACCATTGCCCTGGATAGCTGAGTAGTGAACGAATACATCCTGTCCACCGCCATCTACTGCAATAAAGCCGAAGCCCTTTTCAGAGTTGAACCACTTAACTGTGCCTGTTGCCATTAAATATTTTTCCTATTTCTTTAAACTTAACGAAGCTTGGATTTGGCTTCGTTGGTCTTCCTATCTAGCTAAATTTTTGAAACTTACCTTCGAGTGTCCGACTGCGGGCAAGCCTACCTGCCGTAAGCGTATTGACCAATTAAAGAGCTTTGTAAAGTGGACAAATAACGCTCAAAAGCGCAAAAATTAGCTCTCGACTTCGAGCGAAATGGCTTACTGGACTGGGGAAGGTGCAGTTAAGCGCCTTGCTAGGAGTTGTTCAGTGAACCAAGCTATTCGTGGAACTTTAACCATCCACTCGTGCCCAATGGCACTGATTCGCCATGTCGAATGGTCGATCGAATCCATATTAGGACGCGTTCAAATTGAATGGCGCAATCAACCATTAGCGGCGGGAACGCAGCGCACTCAAATTGAGTGGCGCAGCACTAAAGATTTAACGTCAGAGTTGGCTAGCGCCTTAAAGAGTTGGCATTATCTGAGATTCGAAATCACGGCTGCCTCGCAGTTTTTTAGACATACACCAGAGTTAGGTTTGCATAGAGCTCAGATTGATGAGATCGGGAATATCCAATTAATTGAGAATCAAGTGAGATTAGCTTTGAGCAAGAGCGATGATGAAATGCGAGAGTTGCTCAGTGTGGCGCTTGGAACAGAGTGGGATATAGAACTAGAACGCTTCCGTGGAGTAGATTTACAGGAAGTAACTCACCTTAGAGCTATTTAAAGAAAAGACTTAGGAGTTTTTAAAATGGATGAGATGATTGAAAAACGTAAAGGTGCGGTAATTTTAATTGCATCAGTGATTGTCTCACTAGCTCTCGGTGTTGGTTTGACTAAAGTTGGTAGCGGATTTGCAACTCGTTCAAGCGATGGAATTATCGTGACCGGATCTGCAAAGGTCGCAGCAAAGGCAGATAATGTAGTTTGGACTTTATCTGTTCAAAATACCGGCAAGACTCCAGCTACCGCAGTTTCAGGAATTGATTCTGGAATTACTGCGTTACAGAAGTATTTAACTGATGGTGGAATTCCTAGCGATGCACTTACTCTTGGCCCAGTTAATTCATATCCAACTGAGGAATATATGAACGGCAATCCAACCGGACGTATTTTAAATTATCGCGCTAATCGTGAAATTACAGTGCGCACTAAAGATGTGCAATTGGTTTCTAAATTAAGCCAGAATATTGGATCTGTGCTTCAACAAGGCGTCAATGTCAGTAATTACGGACCACAATATTATGTCTCTACACTTAATGAGATTCGCCCAGATTTATTAAATAAAGCTACTCAAGATGCTAAAGCTCGTGCAGAGGCTATGACTAAAGCGGTAGGCGGCAAAGTTGGTGCAATCACTTCTGTGAAAGCGGGACCAATTCAAGTGACTACGCCAGATTCAACTATGACCTCTGATTACGGAATGTATGACACTTCTAGCATTGATAAAACTGTAACCGCAACGGTAACGGTAACTTTTAAGAGCAATTAATTAAAGAGGAATATTGCCGTGTGCACCGCGTTTATATGGTGCCGCGGCAATGGCTCTAGCAATTTCGGATTTAGTTTTGTCGGGTTGAATCACTGAATCAACAACGCCAATTTCAATTGCTTTTTGCACTCCACCAGATTCTTGCTCGTGCTTTGCAGCAAGCTCTAACTCCATGAACTCTCGTTGATCTTGAGGAATATCTGCAAGTAAACGTCGATGTAGTACCTGAACTGCAGCCACGCTACCCATAACTGCGACATCTGCATTAGGCCAAGCAAAAACTTTTGTGGCACCTAACGCACGTGAATTCATTGCAACATATGCTCCACCATAAGCATGTCGGGTAATTAAAGTTACTCGTGGCACGACGGCTTCTCCGAATGCATGTAGCAACTTAGCGCCTCTTCTTACTGCGCCTTCCCATTCCTGACCTGCTCCTGGAAGAAAACCAGAGACATCAGCAATCACTACCAAAGGAATTCCGAAAGCATCACACATTCGTACAAATCGCGCAGCTTTTTCACCGGCACTAGCATCTAATACGCCACCCAAATGTTTTGGATTATTTGCAACTACGCCAACCGTGCGCCCACCTAAGCGGCCAATAGCAGTCAACATATTTGGTGCCCAATCTGCAAGTAGCTCCATAGATTCATCGTGATCTAGTAGCTCTTCAACTAAAGGATGAACCTCATAAACACGTTTGCGTGAATCTGGCACAAATTGGGAGAGATCAACATCTTCAAGTTTCACATTTATATGACCTTGATTTGCAAATAGAGATGCGAGCTTTCGAATATCTTCATAGGCTTCCGCTTCGCTGGCTGCAATTATGTGCGCCAAACCAGAATTCTTTTTATGGGCCTCTGGACCGCCAAGTTTTGCCATATCCACATTTTCGCCAGTAACGCTCTTAACAACATCTGGACCGGTAACAAAGATGCGACCTTCAGGTGCAAGTACCACTACATCTGTTAGCGCAGGTCCATAAGCACCACCGCCTGCAGTTGGTCCAAGCACAAGTGAAAGTTGCGGAATCTTTCCTGAAGCGGTGATGAAACTTTGAAAGACTTCACCAAAAGCATGTAAAGATAAAACTCCATCACGTAGACGTGCGCCACCTGAGTGCCAAATTCCAATTACTGGAATTTGTTCAACCATTGCAACTTTATAAGCTTCAACAATTACTTTTGCCCCGTCTGGTCCAAGTGCGCCACCTTGCACTGTTGGATCAGATGCAAAAACCACTACATCGTTGCCTTTAATTTTGCCGCGTGCAGCAAGCATGCCGCTCTTATCGCGTTCTGTAATTAAATGATTTGTGCCAGGGTCTAATAACTTCGCAATCCGAAGTTCTGGATCTTTTGGATCAATCAAATGCTCTTGAACACCAACACTACGTCGTGGCCACCAAAACCAAATGAATCATTGAGCGCTGCGATATCGCCCTTTGGTAGTTCGCGTGCTTTATCGCGAACCACGTCAACAGTTACTGCAGGATCTAAATTTTCGATGTTAATAGTAGGTGGCGCCAATCTTTCCTGCAAAGCTTTAACTATTAAAACCGATTCCACTGCGCCAGCGCCGCCAAGTAAGTGGCCGGTCATTGATTTAGTTGCAGAAACTGCAACGTGATCTGCATCTGCACCAAGTGCACCGCGCAGCGCATTTGCCTCTGCGACATCACCTGCTGGTGTAGAAGTTGCATGTGCATTTAAATGATAAATATCTTTAGTTGAAAGTCCGGCATCTGTTAGCGCCAATTGCATCGCACGGATAACTCCGCGGCCTTCAGGATCTGGTGCGGCAATGTGATAGCCATCAGAAGTTAAACCTTGACCTGCGATTTCGCAGTAAATTTTGGCTCCGCGAGCTTTTGCATGCTCGTACTCTTCCAGAATTAATACGCCGCCACCTTCACCAAGTACGAAACCATCGCGATCTTGATCATAAGGACGAGAAGCTTTTTCAGGGGCATCATTACGGGTTGAGAGCGCTTTCATTGCGGCAAAACCTGCCATTGGTAGCGCATCAACTGAAGCTTCAACGCCACCTGCGATAACTACATCTGCGCGATTGTTGCGAATCATGTCGAATGCATAACCGATAGCTTCTGCACCAGATGCACATGCTGATACTGGAGTATGAACTCCAGCTTTTGCTTTAAATTCCAAACCTACGTTTGCAGCAGGGCCGTTAGGCATAATCATTGGCACGGTATGCGGCGAAACTAAACGCGCTCCCTTTTCAATCAAGATGCGGTACTGCTCTAATAAAGATGTAACGCCACCAATACCCGATGCGATTACAACGCCAAGACGTTCGAGATCTAGCTCTGGGCTACCAGCATCTGCGAAAGCTTCACGAGATGCAATAAGTGCGAATTGTTCTGATCGATCTAAACGTCGAAGTTCAACTGGCTTCATAATTTCTGAAGGTTCAACTACTACTTCTGCGGCGAAGTGAACTGGCAAGGTGCTTGCCCACTCGTGCTTCATCGTCCGTGCGCCAGATTTTCCAGCAACGGCATTAGCCCAAGTGGTTGCGACATCTGCGCCAAGCGGAGTAGTGGCACCTAAACCAGTTACAACAACGCGTCTTGTCATTTGTTTTATATTATGTTTTATATTAAGCGGAAGCTTTTACGATGAAATTAACTGCATCGCCTACAGTTGCAAGCTCTGAAACCTGATCATCCGGAATCTTTACTCCGAAGCGCTCTTCAGCAGCAACTACAACTTCAACCATTGATAGTGAATCAACATCTAGGTCTTCAGTGAAGCTCTTGCCCATTTCGATAGATGCTGCAGGTACGCCAGCAACTTCTTCTACGATTTCTTTTAAACCAGCAAGTACGTCTGCTTCGTTTAGTGCCATTGATATTTCTCTTTTCGTATTTGGTTTACATCAACGCTTCGCTTCTTTGCTAACGTCAGGTGGATATTGTGCAGGGTAGATGACCTTACTTTCGAGTAATTACCCAATCTCTACGGCAATTTCACCACTTGGGCCGCATAGGCGAGACCTGCGCCATACCCGATGATGAGCGCAAGCTGTCCATGCAATTCTGGATGTTTAATCAATAGCGCATCCATTGCAAGTGGAATCGATGCAGCCGAAGTATTTCCATTAGTTCGAATATCGTCTGCAATTAAAATTTCTGGCGAAAGTTTCATATCTTTTGCCATTGATTCAATAATTCTTAAATTTGCTTGATGCGGCACAAATGCCTTTAATTCATCTGGAGTAATTCCAGCCAATGCAATTGCTTCACTGCCAACTTTGCTTACTGAGAAAACTGCCCAACGGAACACTCTCTGACCTTCTTGAACGATATCTGGCCAAGCGATGGTATTTGCTGGAGCGCTAGTATCTTTATAATCTAACCAAGATGACATGGTGATTGCATCTCGTTGGTCTGAATCAGAACCCCATGCAGTTGGTCCAATTCCAGGTTCATCACTTGGACCAATTAAAACTGCACCAGCACCATCAGCGAAGATAAAAGCGGTAGCGCGATCTGTCGGTTTGGTGAAATCACTAAGTTTTTCTGAGCCAATCACCAAGACATATTTAGCAGTGCCACCACGAATTAGGTCATTTGCAAGTCCAACTCCGTAAGTAAATCCAGCACAGGCTGCAGATAAATCAAAAGCTGCAGCTTTTGGCGCCCCGATGTTATTGGCAATGCCTGAAGCACCACTTGGAGTTTGATGAGGATAACTAATCGAAGCCAGAATGATTACATCGACTTGAGCTGCATTAATTCCGGCACGTTCTAAAGCTTGATGTGCTGCAACGGTACCCATGTCAATTACTGAAATATTTTTATCTGCAAATCTTCGAGTTTCGATTCCGGTTCGTTGTTGAATCCATTCATCGGTGGAATCAATTTTCTCAACGATTGCAGAATTGGGAACAATATTGGTAGCACGATAAACACCCACCGAAAGAATTTTGGCGTTACTGCCAGATTTAGCTTTAATCATGCGCCACCATGCTTAATCGCGAATTCTTTAGCTGAAGGTAAATCTTCTGGTGATTTGATGGCAAATGTTTCAATACCCGGGGTAGCGCGCTTTAGTAAGCCAACTAATGTTCCAGCAGGAGGAAATTCAATAGCGCCAGTAATTCCCAGTTCTTGAAGCGATTGCATACATAAATCCCAACGAACTGGATTGGCAATCTGATTTACGATGCGATCAATAGCATCTTTACCACTTGCAATTACCGCGCCATCTCTATTTGAAAGTAATTGTGAATTTGGTTCCTTGACTTGTACCTTTGATACAAATTCCGAAACATGTGAAACTGCAGATTGCATGTAATGAGTATGAAAAGCGCCAGCCACTGCTAGGGCACGCATTCGAGCTCCGGCAGGTGGATTTTCTATTAACTTATCAAGCTGCTCTAATGAACCCGCAGCCACAATCTGACCTGCGCCATTGTCATTTGCCGGAATCAAATCTAAATTCTTAATTGAATTAAGTACTTCGTTTCGATCTCCACCTAAAACTGCCGCCATGCCAGTTTCAACTTGGCTGGCAGCTTTTGCCATTGCAATGCCGCGCTGACGAACTAGTTCTAATGCATGCGCAGGAGATAGCGCACCTGAGACCGCAGCTGCAGTGATTTCTCCAACCGAATGGCCAGCGACCACTGCGAACTTAGAAAGTTGTAGCGCCTGCGCACCCAACAATCCCGCGGCCACAATCAACGGCTGTGCATTCGCGGTATCTTTGATCTCATCTGCAGTAGCGATAGTTCCTAATCGCTCTAAATCTAAATCAATATGAAGTGACCAAGTCGCAACTGTTTTCTTAGTATCTTCGTTTAGCCACGGAGTAAGCATTCCGGGAGTTTGTGAACCTTGACCTGGAAACAACAGTGCGAGCATGTATTTAGTTTAAAGCGGATAGTTAATACTTGAAAGTAATTAGCGATTTACTAGCCAAACTTGAAGAGAATGTGGGGAAACTTCCACTTTATCGCCTGGGGCTGCGATCACTGGGTTATAAGTCGCTGTGGTTTCGAAGGAATCGAATATACAACGCATGCTTTCACCCCATGATGCACCTGGCAAGGTGAAAGTTGTTGTTTCACCGAATGAATTCATAAGTAGCACTAATCCGTTCTTGGGACCTGCTTCAAAGAAGACGGTTAATGATCTCTTATCGCCATCTGACCAATGTTCATCGTTCATTTCATTTCCAGAGAGGCTAAACCAAGCAATATCTTTTCTTTCGGTACCAAAATCAACTCGACCCGTAAAAAATTCAGAAGTGATATCTGAAAGATAAGTCTTTCTAATTCTTATTAACTCAATAAATGCATCTTGCAGATCTTTTTTATTTCCAGTCGGATTCCAATCTAAAGTCCAACCGCCAAACCAGGCATCTTCTTTATCCCAGTTTTCTCGATTCAAATCTATAGGAAGAGTAAATGCATTATTTGATCCATGTTGAGTTCGACCAACTTCATCACCCATTGTCACCATCGGAACGCCAGATGAAAGTAAAAGCGTCGCCATCATAGATTTCTGAAGTGATTGGCGAATTTGATTAATTTTATTATCTTCCGTGGGACCTTCGTTACCCACATTCCATGATCGATTGGTATTTGCGCCATCTCGATTATCTTCACCATTAGCTTCGTTCTTCTTCGCGTGATAAGTAACTAAGTCATTCATAGTGAATCCGTCATGTGCGGTGATGAAATTGATTGACGTGGTTGGCCCACGGAAATAGAAGATGTTGCTGGAACCTGAGATTGAGGAAGCTAGGGCGCTGACTCCTTCACCGTAGCCTCTAGCAATATCTCCCAACCAGAATTGACGCACCGCATCTCGGTAATAGTCATTCCACTCGCGCCACGGATATTGAAATTCTCCTAGAGAATATCGAGAGATATCCCATGGCTCTGCGATCAATTTCATTTGGCGCAAGATTGGATCTGCTGCAATGGCCGCAAAGAGCGCTGAATCAATCATATTTCCGGTGCGATTTAACGCTGGCGCTAAATCAAATCTAAATCCATCAACACCGATAACTTGGGTCCACCAGCGAAGTGAATCTATAACTAAACGAACACCATGTGGTTTGCCAGCTGAGAAGGTATTTCCGCACCCGGTGTTATCAATGTAATGATTGGTGCCACCGTGTCGATACCAATTTCGATTATCTATTCCCTTAAATGAAATGTGTGGTCCACCTGGTCCACCTTCGGCAGTGTGGTTGTAAACCACATCAAGAATTACTTCAATTCCATTTTCGTGCAAGCGATCAACAGACTCTTGTAACTCTTTAATTGGATTATCAGTTGCAGCATAAGCTCGATGAGGCGCGGAAAATGCAATAGCGTTATATCCCCAATGATTACGTCGATTTCGCGCCCAAATGGCTGGTTCGGTCGCATGTTCGTGAATTGGTAATAATTCAATGGCATTAACACCAATATGTTTTAAATAATCGATAGTCGATTGATGACCTAGCGCTTTATAGGTACCGCGTTCGTTCTCAGGAATTTCAGGATTTGCCCAGGTAAAGCCTTTGACATGCGCTTCATAGATCACTAAATCTTGCCAATTAATATGAGGATGATTTATATGTCGTGGCGCATCATCTGTCACTACTGAAAGTGGGATAAATTTTGCGGAATTACGTTCATCCATAACATTTGGATCTCCCGCGCCAAAGCCATCTTGCGAAATATGTCCATAAATTTCTGGTACATATGCAAGTTCGCCGTCTAGTTGATGCGCATATGGATCGATTAATAATTTATTAGGATTAAATCTTGAACCCCGCTCTGGTTCCCAGGGACCAAATACTCGAAAACCATAACGTTGACCTGGGCGCACCCCTTTTAAATATCCGTGAAAAATAGGACCGTTTCGGTGGGAGAGCGAGTATCGAGTCTCTACCCACTTGCCATTTATCTGATCAAAGAGGCAGAGCTCAACTGCATCTGCGGCCTCGGCCCAGATGGAGAAGTTGGTCCCCTCTTCGGTTGGAATCGCGCCGAGGTATCGCGGATCGGCCTGAAGCATGCGGGCTAGTCTGCCCTGTAAAGCGCTGAAATCTTCTGTAAATAGGTAAATAAGTAGTAAAGAATTGCTACTCATGAGTAACATCTGACCTGTGAAGATTGCGGTGACAGTTAAACAGGTGCCAGATTCATGGGCCGAGAAGAAATTTATTGGTGGCCGCGTTGATCGCGAGAGCGTGGATGCGGTCTTAAATGATTTAGATGAGTATGCAATTGAAGAGGCGCTTCGAATTTGTGAAGCAAATGGTGGCACTGTCGATGATGGTGGGCCAAACACAATTACCTTAATTTCAATGGGACCAACGCGGGCGCAAGAAGCGGTGCGTAAAGGTCTATCGATGGGTGCGACAAATGCAATCGTGATTACCGATCCAGCGCTCGCAGGTGCAGATGCAATGGCTACCTCAGAAGTATTAGCCAAAGCAATTTCAGATGGCGGCTATGACTTTGTAATTAGCGGTGTAGAAAGTACAGATGCGCGCATGAGCGTGATCCCTGCGATGATCAGCGCAAGATTGGGATATGCGCAATTAACTTTCGCAAGTAAAGTTGAAGTTGATGCGGCAGCTAAAAAGATTGCCATAAATAGAATCACAGATTCCGGTCAAGTTGAAATGGAAGCTAATTTCCCAGCTGTAATTTCTGTCGTAGAGAAAATTAATGAGCCGCGTTATCCAGCATTTAAAGGAATTATGGCGGCAAAGAAGAAAGAGATTTCAACCATCTCTTTGACTGCGCAATCTGGCACAGAGGTAATTGATGCCACTGCAAAACCGGCACGTGCGGCTGGAGTAAAAATCGAAGACGATGGCAGCGCAGCTGAAAAACTAGTGAATTTCTTAGCGGAGCGTAAGTTAATATGAGTAAAGTTCTAGTTGTCGCGGATAATGAAAAAGTTACCGCTGAATTGGTAAATGCCGCAGGCGATGCCACAGTTGTTGAATCTAATTCAGCAAAAGCAATTGCTGAGTATGCAACAAGCAATGGTTTTGCAGCAGTATTTGTAGCTGCCACCATGGATGGCAAAGAACTTGCGGGAAGAATTGCAATTGCACTTAATTCCGGAATTATCACTGACGCTATCGCGGTAGATAGTGATTTTGTAACTACGCAATCGATTTTTGGCGGTAGCTACACGGTAAAAGCAAAGGTAAGTAAAGGAATTCCAGTCATCACGCTACGCCCTAATTCAGTTGAACCGGCCACAAATGTGCCTGCTGCAATTAAATTAGAGGGCGATGACAATTCATTAGTCACCATAAAGAGCGTAAAACCAAAGGTTAAAGGCGCTAGACCAGAATTAGCTGAGGCGAAGATTGTGGTTTCTGGTGGCCGTGGCATAGATGGCGATTGGTCCAACGTAGAGAAATTTGCAGATTCTTTAGGTGCAGCTATTGGCGCATCGCGCGCTGCTGTTGATGCAGGTTGGTGCAGTCATGAAATGCAAGTGGGGCAGACCGGAAAAACTGTTAGCCCCGATTTATATGTAGCGTGCGGAATTTCTGGAGCGATTCAACATAAGGCGGGGATGCAGACTTCGAAGAATATTGTGGTGATCAATAAGGACCCTGAGGCGCCACTCTTTGAAATTGCAGATTTTGGCATTGTTGGCGATTTAGCAAGCGTGCTTTCTAAGGCGAGCGAACTGATAAACGCGCGCAAGTAGAATGCCCTGGTGGCGATTTACTTAGATCATGCGGCGACTACGCCTATAAGTGAAGTTTCGCTTGCCGAATTCAATAAGCAACTTACAAAAATCGGGAATCCTTCATCGCTACATAACTTTGGCAGAGATCAGCGACGTGCTTTGGAAGAGGCGCGCGAAAAGATTGCGGGCTTTATTAACTGTGAGCCTAGCGAGATTATTTTTACCGCATCAGGTACCGAAGCAGATAATTTAGCTATCAAAGGCCTTTATTGGAAATCGCAAAAGGCCGGCAAAAAATTAATCGTAATCTCTGCATTTGAACATAAAGCAGTTCTAGAACCTGCTGAATGGCTTGTTGAAAAAGAAGGAGCTGAATTAATTCAGATTCCAATCACTAACGATGGAGTTGTAGATTTAGAATTTTTAAAGAATCTGGTGGCTAATCGAGGCTCGGAGATTGCGCTAATTTCGGTGATGCATTCAAATAATGAAATCGGTGCGCTGCAACCTATTGATCAGGTTATTCAAATTGCCGGTGCGATTCCAGTGCACTGCGATGCGGTGCAATCACTATTAAAAGTACCGGTCTCATTTAAAGGTTTAACTGCGCTAACTTTAAGCGCACACAAAGTCGGAGGACCGGTCGGAGTTGGCGCTTTGGTACTTAAGCGCGGTTTAGATATTCCAGCACTATTACATGGTGGCGGGCAAGAACGTGAAATTAGAAGCGGCACCTTAAATGCCCCTGCGATCTGTGCATTTGCCGCAGCCTTAACCTCTTATCCATCTGAACAGATAGCTAAATTGAAAGATCAGATGATTTCCGGAATTAAGAGTTCGATTCCAAATGCATTAATTAATACACCAGTTAAATCACTGCCCGGGATAGTTAATGTCTCATTCCCAGGAACCAAAGGTGAAACTTTGTTATTGCTGATGGATATGGAAGGAATTGCATGCTCAACTGGATCGGCATGTAGCGCAGGTGTTCACCGCCCAAGTCATGTTCTAATTGCACTTGGTCGCACAGAAGACGAAGCCATAGGCACACTTCGATTATCACTTGGAGCGCAAAGTACTGAAGCAGATGTTAATCGAGTATTAGAGGTTCTGCCTGGTGTAGTAGAGAAGGCGCGATTAGCAAAATGAAATTAATCGCAGCAATGTCAGGTGGTGTGGATTCGGCAGTAGCGGCAAGTAGAGCTGTTGAAGCTGGCCATCAAGTAATCGGGGTGCATTTAGCTTTAGCTTCCAACCCGCAGAAATATCGCTCTGGTGCACGTGGATGTTGCACTATTGAAGATTCGCATGATGCACGCAGGGCGGCAGATGTAATCGGAATTCCATTTTATATCTGGGATATGGCCGAAGAATTTCATGAAGGCGTTGTAGAAAATTTTCTATCCGAATATGCCGCGGGGCGCACACCTAATCCATGTTTACGTTGCAATGAGAAAATAAAATTTGCAGCCGTGTTAGATCGAGCAAAAGCTATGGGCTTTGATGGTGTAGTTACTGGTCACTATGCGATTATGCGTGAAGCAAATGGAGTACGCACTTTGCATAGGGCAATTGATAACAGCAAAGATCAATCTTATGTATTAGCAGTTCTTAATCGAGATCAACTTCAAGGTGCCCATTTTCCACTGGGGGATACGGAAAAAGTTGATATTAGAAAAGAAGCAGAAGCTAAAGGGTTAGCTGTTGCAAATAAACCTGATAGTCACGATATTTGTTTTGTGCCAAGTGGAGATAACGCTGGATGGCTAAGAGATCGATTAGGTAGTGAAGTAGGACCAATCGTCGACCAAGATGGAAAAATTATTGGAGAACACAAAGGCGCTTACACATACACAATCGGTCAACGAAAAGGTTTAGGGCTGACAGTGCCGGCTGCAGATGGCAATCCAAGGTTTGTATTAAAAATTGAACCTAAAACAAATACCGTTGTCGTAGGTGCCCGCGAAGATTTAGCAGTGACTCGCATTATCGGTGAAAAGCCAGTTTGGTGCGGCACTAACCCAGGAACCGATTGGCAGAGCGGGTTTGTGCAAGTTCGGGCACATGGTGCGGCATTGGAATGTAAATATCGCGAAGTAAACGGTGGCGTTGAAATTGAATTAGCGGCTCCGCTTTTAGGTTTAGCCACCGGACAAGCTGCAGTGATTTACGACGGAGATCGCGTTGTTGGATCATCAACTATTTGTGAGACTGAATGAATCCGCGTCAAAGAATCGCAGAATTAACTGAAGAGATTCGCGATCACATCTTTCGTTACTATGTTTTAGATAATCCAGTAGTTTCAGATGCGCATTTTGATAAATTGAGATCGGAAGAGCGTCGTGTAGGGAAAGAGTGTCTTCGCCGGTGTA
>OGVJ01000018.1_pt1 | contig 16569 bp, 29 predicted proteins | sample 1575741 | NCBI WGS metagenome assembly OGVJ01 (sample SAMN07581528, study PRJEB24739) | freshwater metagenome | place: Singapore | collected 2015-01 | reverse complement strand
CCGATCTGTTTCCCAGTCACGATAATCCTGTTTCCCAGTCACGATATCCACTGCCTTTTCTTCCAATCCCTCTCTGGTCGTGGCTAGTGTCGTTCATCACAGTCCATTCAGCACCGATTCAGACCAGTCGTAGCCAATGCCAACCAATCAAGACCAATCGCTACGAGGGGCAACAGAACCACGCATCCACACGCCTATCCACAAGGGCAAATCTCGAATGCAGGAAGTGGCAGACCTAGCAGATATCATGGAGATGCCTTTACTTCCGTGGCAAAGGTATGTTTTAGATGACTTCCTATCGATCGACGAGCAGGGGAAGTTCCGCCGCAAAATTGGCGGACTTCTCATTGCTCGACAGAATGGCAAGACACATTTAGCCAGAATGTTAATAGTTTGGAAGCTATTACAAGGCGAAAAGATACTTGCCATGTCATCTAATCGAAATATGGCTCTTGACACTTTTCAAAAGGTGGCTGGCGTATTTGAAGAATTCCCATTTTTGAAATCTCATGTAAAGGCGATTAGATATGCGAACGGCACTGAAAAGATATTACTTAACAATGGTGGTTTATACGAGGTTGCTGCTGCTACTCGCGACGGATCTCGCGGTAAAACTGTGGACTTCCTTTATGTCGATGAATTACGAGAAATATCAGAAGAAGCATGGACTGCAGCTAGACCAACAACCAGAGCAAGACCTAACTCGCAAACTTTTACAACCTCAAATGCAGGTGATGCTTTTTCCTCAACTCTCAACAATATGCGCGAAATGGCTATGGACTATCCACCGCCGGAATTTGCTTGGTATGAATACTCAGCTCCTCAATTTGCAAAAATTGACGACAAAAAGGCTTGGCAAGCGGCTAATCCTGCTCTTGGATATTTATTTGACGAGGGAGCAATTGCTGAATCAATTGCAACTAACTCAGTTGAATCAACAAGAACGGAAACGCTCTGCCAATGGGTAGATTCGCTTGCTTCGCCGTGGCCAATTGGTGCATGGGAAGCAATCGCGGACAAAGATATTAAATTACAAAAAGGTGCTTACACAGTATTTGCATTTGATAAAGCACCATCTGGCAGATTTGCCTCATTAGTCGGTGGCTGGATTATGGAAGATGGCAAAATCGGCACTGCGCTTATCCAAACTTGGGAAAGTAGCGTTCAAGTCGATGATTTACGGATTGCAGCAGAGATAAAAGACTGGGTAGATAAATTTAGGCCGAAATTAGTCTGCTACGACAAATACGCTACCCAATCGATAGCAGAACGATTATCCAGAGCTGGAGTGCCAACAGAGGATGTATCGGGGGCGCAGTTTTATCAAGCCTGCGGCGATCTGCTTGATTCCATCGTAAATATGCGAATGCTGCATAATGGCTCTGAAGAAATGGATAAACAGATGAATAACGTGGCCGCCAAGACTAATGACTCTGGCTGGCGCATTGTAAAGAGAAAATCGGCTGGCGATGTATCAGCACCAATATCCCTAGCAATGGTCGTTCATAAGCTCTTATTGCCTGCGGCGAAACCTGCAATTTACTTAGCAGAATAATGGTTGAAATTTCAACTATTATGGTATTATTATATATATGGGTATATTTTCGCGTAAGACTTCATCCACGAATAAATCTACGATCTTGGCGCAATATGCCCCTCAAACTTTACAAGACAATTCAGTTTTTCTGCCAGTAACGCCTTATCGCATTTCGCGCACTGAAGCTGTCCAAGTTCCAGCTTTAGCTGCTTGCCGTAATTTAATTATTGGCACAATCTCATCAATGCCATTAGAGCTTTACAGAAAATCTACTGGAGAAGAATTAGGCAAACCAGTTTGGATGGATCAGCCTTGCGTTAATCAACCTTTATCAATAACACTTGCTTGGACATTAGATTCGTTATTCTTTTACGGCGTTGCATATTGGCGAGTTACTGAAAGATATCAAGAAGATGGCCGACCTGCTCGTTTTGAATGGCTTGCATACAATCGAGTAGTTCCACAATACTCAGATGATAATTACACAATTATTGGTTATGCAGTAGATGGCGTTCCAGAATCAAATGAAAATATCGTAACTTTCCAATCGTTTGACGATGGCATCTTGCAGCGCGGTTCAATCACAATTCGCGCAGCTTTAGATTTAGAACGCGCTTCACAAATTGCAGCAGCTACTCCAATGCCGACAGGATATATTAAAAATACTGGCGCAGATTTAGACCCTAAAGAAGTGCAGGGAATTTTAGCTGCATGGAAGCAAGCACGCACCAATCGTTCAACTGCTTATTTAACTTCTACGCTTGAATATAACGTCGCACAATTCTCGCCTAAAGATATGGCGTATAACGAAGCGAAGCAAGATTACGCTACACAAATTGCGCGTTTATGCAATATCCCAGCGTATTATCTTTCAGCAGATGCAAACGCATCGATGACTTATTCAAACGTTTTAGATGAACGTAAGCAATTCTATGCACGTTCGCTACAGCCTTACGTTTCAATCATCGAGGACAGACTCTCCATGAATGACATAACCGCTAATGGCAATATCGTAAAAATGGACGTCGATAAGTCGTTCTTGCGACCAGATGCTATGGAACGTTTATTAGTAACTGAAAAACTTTTAACTCTTGGCCTAATCACAGTAGAGCAGGCTATGGAAATGGAAGATCTAACACCAAACGGAAACGGGGGAATGTAATGGAACAATTCCTAACATTTTCAGCAGACTTAACTGCATCTGAAACTGATCGCACTATCTCAGGCAAAATCGTGCCGCTAGGTGCAGAGGTCGGTAATACCTCAGTAGGTAAAGTCGTATTCGAGAAAGGTTCTATCTCAGTAGAACAAGGCAAGACAATCAAATTACTTTCTCAGCACGATATGAAAAAGCCAATCGGCAAAATGAAATCAATGGAAGTTACCGAAGATGCTATCTATGCGACTTTCTCCATCAGTCGCTCTCAGCGCGGTAACGATGCTTTAATTTTGGCAGCAGAGGGCTTGGAATCTGGTCTTTCAGTAGGCGTAGACGTGCAAGCATCAAAGCCTAAGCAAGGTGTCCTTTATGTAACAAAAGCATCATTACAAGAAGTAAGTTTAGTAACCGAGCCTGCATTTAAGTCAGCTCAGGTAACTGATATTGCTGCTTCAGAGGAAACTCCAGAAGTAGTAGAAGAAACCCAACCAACAGAAAGCGAGCAATCGGTGGAAGATAAAACCACAGATACAGTAGCAGCTCCAGAGATCGAGGCATCGGCTGTAGAAGCAGCTCGCCCAACTGTAGCGGTTACAAGCGTGCGCGAGCGCGTTAAGCCAATTTCCTCAGCAGAGTATCTTGGCGCATCTATCAAGGCAGCGATGGGCGATGAAGAAGCACGTCGCACAATTCTTGCAGCAGATGATTCAACAGCAACAAACACAGGTCTAACACTACCTGCACACTTAACTCAATTCATTACCACAACATTTTCAGGCCGTCCAGCTTTTGATGCAGTTACAAAGGCAGGCGCAGTTCCTCAGTTATCATTCACAGTTCCTAAGATGGGAACTGCACCAACTACTGCGGCAACTGCCGAGGGTGCTGCACCATCTGAAACTGGTATGACTTCAACTTACGACACAGTTACAGCTTCTAAGTATTCTTCACTTAACCGCGTATCTTTCGAGCTTCTAGACTTCTCAAACCCAGCGTTTGAAACTCTATTGCTTAACGAAATGCGTAAGGGTTACGAAAAGGCAACTGACGAAGCTCTTATTGCAGCATTTACCGCATCTGGCGTTCAGGCAACTGGCGTAGCAGCAACCGCAGCAGGTTTGCAGTCATTCTTGGCAGCACAGGCAGCAGCAGCTTACAAGGGAACAGGTGGCGATTACGCCAACAAACTAGTCGCTTCAACTGACCAATGGGCAGCAATCATGGGCTACGCAGATACAACAGGTCGCTCACTTTACACAGCACAGAACGCAACTTACAACGCATCTGGTAACGCATCAGGTTCAAACGTTGTCGGTAACATTCTTGGTAACGATTTAATCGTTGATCATAACATTTCAGTTTCTGGAATCGTTGATGAATCAGCATTCTTAGTCGCACCTAACTCAGTTTATGTATGGGAATCACCAACCACAAACCTACGCGTAAACGTTCTTACTTCTGGCGAAGTAGAAATCAATATGTATGGCTACATGGCAATTTATGTAGCTAAGGCTGGTGCAGGTGTGCGCCGCTTCAACCTCGCTTAGTAGGTTAATTTAGAACGCCGAGAGGGGCGGTTAGCCCTACCGCCTCTCATCGGTTTTAAGAAAGGATAGAAATGAGTCTTTGCACAATCTCAGAGTTACGCACCACTCTTGGCGTTGGTTCACTCTATCCAGATGCAACACTTCAAGAAGTATGCGATGCCGCAGATGCGGTGTTACTTCCAATGCTATGGGCTAATAAATATTACAATATAGGCCATTCAAACGATGCTTCTACTGGAACCTTATACTTCCAAGAAGACGTAATTGCGACTTTTTATGTCGGCCAATCAGTTACTATTACAGGCAACGGATCAAAGCACAATGGCAGCAAAACAATTACAGGCGTAGGCACTAATTCAATTACTTACGCTATTACTGGCAATAACAATACGCCGACCACTTATCATCCAGTAAACCCTTTGGGCGTAGTAGCTGCGGAATCTTATGTGGACTGGACTACCGATTCTGCTATTCAAACAGCAGCTTTAGAAATTGCAGTAGATATTTGGCAGAGCCGACAAGTTACCTCATCCGGTGGCGTTTCCCCAGATTTCACTCCATCACCTTATCGAATGGGTAACACTTTAATCGCTCGCGTTCGTGGCCTCATTGCTCACGCGCTCGACCCTAATTCTCAGGTGGGCTAATGCCATCACCAGCTCTAACGACTCTACGCACCACAATCGCAACCGCGATTACTGATGATACTAAATGGCAAACTTTCGCTTTTCCGCCTGCGACAATCCTTGCTAATTCTGTCGTAGTCGCGCCAGACGATCCATATATTTCACCACAGAATAATTCTTACAATGTGGTTTCATTTATGGCGCATTTCAAAATTATCATTACAGTTCCAATGCTTGATAATCAGGGTAACTTAAATGGCATTGAAGAAAATATCATTGGTGTATTTAATTTATTATCTGCATCAAATCTAGATTTCAGTATTAGCGAGATTTCAGCCCCAAGCGTTCTTGAAACGCAATCTGGAACTTTGCTAAGTTCTGAAGTGTCAATCTCAATACTAACATCATGGAGCTAACATGACCGACGAATCAAATGCGGCTTTCCTGATTAAAATTGGTCAGGTTAAGCCAGATGAAGTAAAGAAAGAAGCACCAAAGCCAGCAACACCGACTGAAAAGGAAGACAAATAATGGCTGCATTTATTAACAATAAGGTTGGCGTAAAGCTAGGCTCATCTGATCCAGCCAACATCGACCTAAGCGCATACTGCACAAGTTTTACTCTAAACCGCAATTTTGATGCTATTGAAATTACAGCAATGGGCGATCTAGGGCATCGATATACTAAGGGCTTAGAAGCATCGTCGCTTACAATTGAATTTATCAACGATAATGCTGCAAGTGCCGTGCTACAAACTCTAAACACATTGGTTGGCACTAATGCATATTTCAAGGTATGCAATGATTCAACAGCATCCGGTTCTGCTGCAAACCCAATCTTTACTGGTTTGGTTTTTGTTAATGGAATTACTCCAATTAACGGAGCAACTGGCGACCTTTCAACTCAGAGCGTAACATTTGACGTATCTGGCGTAGTAACAAAAACAGAATCAGGCAGCTTCTAAATAGAAAGATAGGGCTATGGCAAAACTAAAGATAACCAGAACAGACGGAATAGTTACTGAACACGAAATCACCCCTGCGGTGGAATACGCGTTCGAGCAAACAAAGGGCAAAGGGTTTTTTAAGGCTCTACGAGACGATGAAAAACAATCGGATGTCTATTGGTTAGCTTGGGAATGCATTAGACGTTCGGGTGAAACAGTTAAACCTTTCGGCATTGACTTTATCGAAACTCTAAAAGCGGTAGAGGTGCTAGAAAGCGACCCTTTAGGGTAGAGCGTGATTCCCTCACCTTTTTTATCGCCTCATTGGCGGTAGAAATGGGAGTCGCGCCTCAATACTTGCTAGAGCTAGACGGCTCTATGCTAGAGGCAATAGTGCAGGTTTATAAAGATCGCCGAAAAGGAGTAGAAGATGCTCAGCGTAGAAATCGACGGAGCCGTTGAACTTCGCGATGCTATGGCTCGTTTTACTCCTGATTTAGCGAGCAACATGGAAAAACAAATACAAACTGCACTTAGACCAATAGTTAGAAAAGCTAGAGGATTTGTGCCATCACAAGCTCCTTTAAGCACATGGGGATTTTACTCGCAGCAACGCAAGGGTAAATTCCCTTGGTTTAATACTTTGGAAATTAGAGCAGGTATTTACGCAACCACGGAAACCCCCGCTCGTAATAAGCGTGGTTTTTCTTATGCAGCTTCTATCGTTAATTCAAGTGCTGTAGGTAGTATTATAGAAACCGCAGGTCGCAGAAATCCTAATGGCAGACCGCAAGGCAAATACGAAACTGTAACTATAAAAAGCAGTAATCCTGCAATCGGCACATATTCTTATAAAACTACAACTAATAAGAAATTTGGCAAAAGTAATAATCCTAATGCTGGCAAGCAATTCATTGCCGCTCTTGCGCCACTTTATAAAAGCGAAAGAGTTATTGGCCAAAGAGGTCGTAGGTCAAAGAAATTTGATGGTCGTTTGATTTTTAAAGCATGGGGACAAGATCAAGGCAGAGCCAATTCTGCTGTTTTAACAGCCATAGATCAGAGTATTAGAGCTTTTCATGCTAGAACAGGCAACAAACATAAAACTATAAGGAGAGTCGCATAATGGCTATGAGTGATATTGCTATTCGCATTGGTGCTGACTTTCTTGGCTTACCTGCGTTCAAAAAAGCGGATACTGCGGTTGATAAACTTTATAAAAGCACGACTAAGCTGGCTGCCGCTTTTGGTGTTACCTTTTCTGCTGCAGCAGTAGGTAGATTTGCAGCTTCTTCAATTAGAGCTTTTGCAGCCGAAGAACGACAAATTGCAACCTTAACTACAACAGTTAAAAATCTAGGGTTAGCATTTCAAGCCGATTCCCTTAATGCCTATGTCGAGGACTTAGAACGCTTGACAGGTGTTACAAGAGATCAATTAAACCCAGCTTTACAAAAACTGCTCACCCAAACCGGCTCGGTAACTAAAAGCCAACAAATTCTTTCCGCAGCTTTAGAAGTTTCATTTTCTGGCTTGGTATCACTTGAAGAAGCTGCTAATGCTCTTAGTCAGGCTTATGTAGGCAACACAAAGGGTATAAAGCAATTAAATCTTGGTTTAACCAATACTGAATTAAAAATGATGAGTTTTGACCAGATATTGGCTAAAGTCAATCAAACCTACAATTCTCAATTCAAAAGCGCAATGGAAAATGCCCAGACCAAAATCAACAAGGTTAAAGTGGCAGCAGATAACGCTAAAGAGTCTATTGGTGGCGGTCTAGTAAAAGCCTTTTCTGATTTAGCTGGTAATGGTAATCTTGATGCCGCTAATTCCAAACTTGAAAAAATGGGCGAGCTACTTGGCCGTATTATTGGTAATGCTTTTAACCCAGTGCAAGTGGGTGGTTTTTATTTACCTATTCCAAACCTTTTGGCAAAAGATAAACAAAAAAATACCATTGGTTCTCCTGCCGAATGGCGTAAGCGCAACGCGGCTATTTTGAAAGCAGAAAAAGATGCTGCCGATAAGTTAAAAAAGATTGAAGATGCTAAGTTAAAAACCTTGCGCGAACAATTAGCAAACAAAAAAGCGCAAGCAGCTTTAGACAAGGCTACGATTCAACTTAACGCCGCTAAGAATGTATTTGATTTAGAGCGTATTGGAATTGCGGCAGCAATGGAAAATAGCACCCTTACTGAAAACGAAAAGAAGCGTTTGGAAATTAAGCAGGCCATATTCGCTTTGGAAGATGCCATCGATTCTAAGGATACTGCTCGCATCACAAAGCAGACCGATATCCTTAACGGCTTATTGGGTCAGTTTAATACTATGCAAAAGCAAGACATTTTGCTTGGCCAAATAAAAAGTAATCTTGAAACTCTTGGCGTAAATAAAGATTTAATCAATTTACTCAATTTGCAAGAAGCTCTCAAACTTCTTAAAGAAATGAATTTGGTATTAAATGGAACTAAACAGGGTTCGACTTCTAATAATATTTATAGTCCAACACTAAGCGCGGATTTATACAAAGCGACGGCAAATACCACTTTTGCAAGTGTAGGAGCTAAACCATTTAGTCAGCCTATGACTCTAGCTGCCGCCGGAATTCCGGCAACTGCTGACATTTCTAATCTTACGTTTGCTGACGTGGGCGCAATTCCATTTACGACTCCAATGAGTATATCTGGTCAAAACCCGACAGTTATAGTCCAGATTACCGACAACGCTCAGAAGCTAGTCGATGCGGTTACTTTCGCTACTCAAAACAATTCTGCTAATGGTACGCCAGTAGCTCTATCTCGAAACGCAACGAATTTGGCTTGGTAAATGACCTATCCAATAACGCCAAACCTAACCATATATTTTAATAATGGTGCTACTTTCGATTATGGTAACTTCGTATTAGACGATACCAAGTATGGAAAGTTAGATTTTGGAACGCTTGCATCAAGCGCGACTGGCGACTTAGTAGTCGATGTGTCTAGCCAAACAATCAAAGCAACCATTAACACTGGTTACAATCTTTTGCTTAATCAATTTACGGCTGGAACTGCTACCTTTAGAGTTATTGACCAAAATGGTGATTTCAACCCATTAAATACCGCATCGCCTTATTACACTTATCTCACGCCACTTCGTAAAATTCGCTTTAGTGCTTCCTACAATGGTTCAGGCTATTATCTATTTTCAGGCTATATCACTAGCTATAACTACACCTATCCTAAAGACCAAGACTTAGGTTATGTCGATTTAGTCTGTGTGGATGCTTTCCGTTTGCTTAACTTGGCTGGCATTACCACAGTATCGAGCGCAACCGCAGGGCAAACCGCAGGAACTCGCATCGGTAAGATTTTAGATCAAGTTAATTACCCTGCAACAATGAGAAGCCTAGAAGCTGGAACTACCACGCTACAAGCCGACCCAGCGACTACTAGAACCGCTTTAGCAGCTATTCAGAATTGCGAATTTAGTGAGCAAGGTGCGTTCTTCATTGATGGCGCAGGTTACGCCACATTTAAGTCCAGAGCCACGCTACAAGCGGCGGCAGGTGCTACTCCTACCTTTTTCTCTAATGACGGCACTGGGATTTCATATTTCAATATAAACCCAGTATTTGACGACAAACTGATTATTAACCAAGCCACAGTCAAGCGCGTTGGTGGAACTGCTCAGAGCTATCAAAACGCAGCTAGCGTGGCTAAATACTTTCCTCATAGCGTTAATTATGACAATGTCATGGTTCAAACCGATGCCGATGCGCTCAATATCGCTACCGCTTATGTCCAGACTAGAGCCGAAACCACTATCCGCATCGATGCTATGACCCTTGATCTGACTACGCCTAACTACTCAGCAGGCATTGTGGCTGCCCTAGATTTCGATTACTTCACAAATGTTCGCGTTAAAAACGTTGGGCAAGACGGAAGCACAATCGATAAAACACTTCAAGTCGTGGGTATAGCTCACGATATAACCCCTAATTCATGGAAAACTACTTTCACATTATCCGAGCCACTTGTGGATGCTTTCATACTAGATAGCTCTCAATATGGGATAATTGGAACTAGCGCATTTAGTTACTAAGGAGACATAATGGCAACGGGATTCCCAGTAAAAGCCAATTACGCAACTGGCGACGTATTAACCGCCGCCAATATGAACGACCTATCGGGAACTGTGAACTATTTACAGTATATGCCGCCAAGAAACCCAATTATAAATTCTAACTTTAGCGTGTGGCAACGTGGAACTTCTGTAGCTTTAGCAGCTTCTACAGGTGTTTCTAGTTCATCGTATACTGCGGATAGATGGCAAACTGCAACAGGTGCTAATCAAGCAATTACAGTTTCACGACAGGCAACTGGCGACACAACTAATTTACCTAACATTCAATACTGTCTGCGCTATCAGCGCAATTCTGGGCAAACAGGAACAGGTCAGTTAAACTTTGCACAATCATTCGAAAGCGTTAATTCAATTCCTTTTGCTGGTAAAACAGTAACTTTAAGTTTTTATGCTCGCGCTGGTGCTAACTATTCTGCTGCTAGCAGTGCATTGCCAGTAGCTTTATATTCTGGCACAGGAACAGATCAAAACGTTATAAGCGGTGTTTATACAGGTGCGGTGGCCGTTATTTCACAGACCGCGACATTAACAACGACTTGGCAACGTTTTACTTATACAGGAACAGTGGGTGCTACTGCAACTGAACTAGGTTTATATTTTGCATTTACGCCAACTGGAACTGCAAGCACAAATGATTATTATGAAATTACTGGTGTTCAGCTTGAACTAGGTAGCGTAGCAAATACCTATATGCCTAACCAACCTACTTATCAAGGCGAATTAGCCGCTTGCCAAAGATATTATTGGAAGCACAACGCATCAGGCGGAGTAAATCAGGGCATTGTCGGTGGTGGGTTTTATACCGCGACAAGTGTTTTAGGTATTGTTAGATTTCCTGTTTCAATGAGAACCACACCAACCTTATCGGTAACTAGCGGAACTGGATATTATCAAAGCGTTCGCGGCGGCGGTGTCAATAATTTATCAAGTTTTGCACAAGATTCTGCCAATACAGATACTTCTCAAATTTATAATAACACCGAAGCAAGCGGAACAATCGGCTACTATGCAAATTTAATATCCAATAACGCATCATCATCTATTGCTTGGAGTGCTGAACTATGAGAAATTATCAAATTGTAGAAACACCAATGGGTAACACTATTATTCAATATGAAGAAAATGGTGTTTTATATTCAATCCCAATGGACGAATCAAACTCAGATTACCAAGCATATTTAGAAAGCCTAAAGGATGCCGCTAACTAGCGTTTTAGCAGCAGCAAGAGCCGAGATTGGTTATATCGAGGGCAAGAACAACGATAACAAATTCGCTGCGATTGCTGGTCATGCCAATCATCAACCTTGGTGCGCTACTTTCGTTAGAGCTTGTTTTGTTAAAGGCAAGGAAGAAAAAGCCATTCCCAATACTGCCTATTGTCCCCATATCGAGAGCTGGGCTAGAGAACACAATCGAATCGTTCCACTTACAGAAGCGAAGCGTGGGGACTTGGTATTATTTGATTTTGCTAGAAAAGGAATCGCTGACCACGTCGGCATTCTCAATTTCGATTACGATCCGACACGTCCCAACCTCATACGAACCATCGAGGGTAACACTGGCAGTCAGTCAGAAACTAATGGAGATTCCGTCGCCAAGAAGAATCGTGCAGTATCGCTCGTTAGAGTTATAGTCAGACCGAAATGGAGTAAATAATGAACATGAAAAACCCTTACATCCTATCTGTGGGTTCTTTCCTAGCTGCGTGGGCTGGCAGCAACTTCGAGCCAAACTACCGCAGCGTTCTCATGGCGGTCTTAGCAGGTGTATTCGGATACGCCACACCTAAGAAGAAATGACCACACAAGACTTCTTCACAATCTGGTTAGCGACCATCGGAATCATCGGTGGCCTAGCTGGCTTCGTCATTACTCATCTACTGCAAGAAATTAAACGTCTTAATTCGCGTGTCGATGAGATTTACAACATACTCTTAGATAGAGAATAAGTCATGGCTTTGGCAGATGGTGATTGTCGCACCGATGGCATTTACTATCTCATTGAAGCTACAGAGTGGATAGCGAGTGCGAAACATGGCAGCAAAACGAAAACCGAGCCGCGTTAAGACTGTAAAACTAGAGGATTACACACCTTTAGAGATACACGCTATCCAAGTCCGAGAGTATTACCTTGCCCTACGCAAGGCAGGATTTAAGCCAGATGAAGCTCTAGGAGTTTGCACAGATAAAATGGGCTGGCCTGATTGGTTCTTACCCAATTTACCTGAACATGATCCTGTGAATCCTGATCATACTCCTTACGAAGATGAGGATGACGATTAAGCGACGAATTCTAGTAGTGAGTGATTTGCAGGTTCCGTATCACCACGAAAAGGCAGTCAGTAACTTAATTAAATTAACACGAAAAGAAAAGTTTGACCAAGTGTTAAACGTAGGCGATGAGCTAGATATGCAATCGCAGTCTAAATGGGCAAAAGGCACACCGCTTGAATATGAGGGGCAATTAGATGCAGATAGAGAAGCTTGCAGAGAAATTCTTTGGGAACTTGGCACTACCGACGTTACCCGTTCTAACCACACCGACAGGCTCTACCATACCCTGCTGCGAGGCGCGCCAAGCCTACTCGGACTACCTGAGCTTAATTACCCTAAATTCATGGGGTTCGATGAGCTGGGAATCCGCTTCCATTCCAAGCCCTATGAATTCCTGCCAAACTGGGTCTTAGTGCATGGCGATGAGGGAAGCCTCAATCGTAATGGCGGTGGAACCGCCGCAGGGTTAGCCAACAAGTTTGGTGCCAATGTAGTCTGCGGACATACCCACAGGCTAGGCCTACAAGGCCTTTCTAGAGGCTTCAAAGGCCGTTTTAAGACACTTTGGGGCTTCGAGGTAGGTAACCTTATGGATAGCCGTAAAGCAGGCTATTTAAAGGCTGGAAGTGCTAATTGGCAGATGGGCTTTGGCATTATTGAAGTTTACGATAAACAGATCACAGCTATCCCAGTGCCAGTCAATCACGATGGCTCATTTACCATTTACGGCAAGGTTTATAGATAACAAAATCGTTATACGCCACGCGCTAGTTTAATCGCGGTCTTGGCTTACCCTAATCATGTGGAAATACCACAAAGAGAGGGCTTTATGAATACAGATTTTATAGTTTACATAGCTTATATCGGCATATTTTTAGTCGGTTTTGCTGCTGGTCGTTGGGAAAAGAAAGACAGTTACGTCCGAGGCTATCGTCGTGGCAAGATGGTTGGATCGGCATTGGTGGCAAGAGATGACCGCTAATGATGTCCTCAACGAAGCTCACGACATCCTCTTACAACGTGAAGAACGCTACGACGATTTTCACATTACGGCGATACGAACTGCTGCTTTGCAGTCCATTATCCACGAATCAAAACGAGAGCCAGAGTCCTTTTGTCTGGACATGGTCGCAGTCAAACTCGCAAGGATCTACAACAGTCCTAACCATTTGGACAATTATTTGGATGCCATCTGCTATCTTGCAGAGGCAGCAGCTTTAATGAAAATGAAAGAGGTAGAGTAATGCATAAAGTGGCTTTAGAACTAGAAGATTTAGAACAAAGAGGCGGACTTTTTGACTACGAAGTGATTGCAATATTAAAAAACATGGCAAAACGCATCATCGCTTTAGAAAAGGAATTAAATAATGGGCTTTAATTTAGAAGATTATGAAACAGTAGAAGAAAGACTTATCAAGTTTTGGAAAGAGCATCCAGATGGAAGAATTGAAACCGAACTTATCGAGGCAACGCCTACACGTTTTATTGTCATGGCACGAATCTTTCGAACGGAAGCTGATCCGAGATATTGGGTATCTGGACTTGCTTTTGAACACATTACCGAAAGGGGCGTTAATGCCACAAGTGCGCTTGAGAATTGCGAAACTTCTGCTATCGGGCGCGCTTTGGCGAATTGCGGTTACGCGACAAGAGGCAAGAGGGCTTCTAGAGAAGAAATGGGAAAAGTCCAACGTGATCCCAATCGGTTCGAAAAGAAAGTTGAAAACTTCACAAGAGAACGCATTGAAGTAGAAAAGCCATCCGACCCGTGGAGTATCGAAACCAAAGAAATGCCATTACCAGTAAGCGAGGCGGTAGCAGCTATTAACGATAATGTGGTTCCAGAAGAAGTACCAATGTGTCCAGAACACAAACTGGCTGGAATACCAAAGGCAGGCAATACACGCGGTAAAGCATGGAAGAAGTACGACTGCCCTGAAAGCTGGCCTAATAAATGCAAATGGGTTCAATGGATGGAAATAGACAAGACAGGTCGCTGGGTTCCACAAAAGCCACGACCACAGCAAGGAGTGATGAACTGATGGGCTACATTGAAATACATAAACCAGATGGCACAATCATTTATTTAGGTGAACCTCAGCCAATGCACACAGAGCGAATTGAAACCTGCGATATATGCAACGAGCCGAAGCCTGAATCAGATCTAATCAAGATAAAGCTAGGCACTAGAGAAGAGCAAAAACTGGGTATCGATGATGCGGTCTGGAAATGCTCTAAATGCCATGGAGTCAATAAATCGTGAGTAGCTGGGAATTGGTAGAAGTTACGAACTCTAGCTGCGATGAGTGCGGTATTCCTGCGGCGTGTAATGTCTATCGGAAACCTTTTGGGTGTAATTGCGCGAAGTGCAAGGAAATTAAAGGCCGTTACTCACATAATTACACATTTATCCATATTTGCGGTTATTGCATGGGTAAATGGCTTAAAACTAATGGACAGTTTGAAGTGCTTGACTAATGGCTCAAAACAGTCGTAGATTAAGGGGCAGGAGAACCGAACACGTCGTCGCCAATTACTTCGCAGAGGTCTGGGAAACCGCAAGCGTAGTAAACAGTGGGGCCAGTGGTAGCGACGTGGTCGGGACTCCATTTGATATCGAGGTCAAAGCTAGAGCTGCATTTCAGCCAAAAGCATGGATAGACCAACAGAAAAAGCGCGACGATGGCAGACTTAAATTCGTAGTCATGCGCTGTAATGGTCAAGGTGAAAACCCAGAAGATTATGTGTTTATAGCACGACTAGGCGACATGATGCCATTACTTGAAGATAAAGTCCCAAGCGATGCGATCATTAGATGTCGTGGGTGTGGGACATGGACTACAGAGGGGCGTAACTGCTCAGTTTGCGAGGTAATAAATGCCAGTTTATAACCATAAAAATATAGGCGACAATGATGAACACTATACACAACCTTGGATTTTTGAACGACTAAATTTAATTTTTGATTTAGACGTATGCGCTCCCAAAGGCGGAGTGCCTTGGATTCCAGCTCTTAAGTCTTATTCGATAGACGATGATGCTTTAGTTCAACCTTGGCATGGGCGTATTTGGATGAATCCACCATATTCAAAACCAGCTCCATGGGCTGACAAATTTATCGCGCATGGGAATGGAATCGCTTTAGTTCCAGTGACTAGAGGAATGTGGTTCGACAAAATGTGGGAAGCTGCGGACGCAATGGTGATAGATAAATACAATAACAAATTCACGCGGCCAGACGGATCTCAAAAAAGCATAACTTTTCGAACTGTATTTATAGCCATGGGAGAAAGCAATGTCGAAGCCTTACATCGATTGCAACTAGGCAAAGTCCGATAGCCTGTGGATAACTTTAGACACGCCCGACTCAAGGGGGACAAATATGGCTCTGACCAGCACTTTTAACAAGATACTTGACAAGCATGGTACGCTAAATGGGCTAGAGCCCCTCAAGGGCTCACCCCGAGCCGCTTTGCGGCTAGCTCGGGGGGTAGCCTTAGCTATTGGGATAGCTCTATGCTCGGCTTCGCCAGCAGGTCAGGCGACAACCATGCAACAAAAAACACCATTCGCTTACAGCTTATCTATGATTGGTGAAATACAAACAGAATGTTTATTTAGAATAGCTATTAAAGAATCTAATATTAGATATAACGCGATAAATAGATCATCAGGTGCTTATGGTGCATGGCAGTTCTTATCTAAGAGTGTTAGAGGCAAGACACCGCATGAACAGGTATTATTAGCTATAGATTATGCAAATTACAGATATGGAAGTCCATGCAAAGCATGGGCGTTCTGGCAAAGGAATTATTGGTGGTAATGGCTACTTATGAGTTCGAGTGCTGTGGTATCACACAACAGATAACAGCAAGTATTAGAGAGCAAGTGCCAAGACCAGTATGCAGTATATGTAATGGTGATATGAATAGAATATACAATCCATTTAGTATTAGCTTCAAGGGTAAAGGCTTCTACTCGACAGACAAATGAGTAAGAATAGTTCACACTTAGCATCGCGTAAATGGAAGAAGCAACGCGAGTTAGTGTTTCGCACCAAAGGTCGCGAGTGTTACATCTGTAAAGAGTATGCTACCGCTGTGGATCATGTGATTAGTCGCAAGCGTGGTGGTGGTGATAACTTGGAGAATTTAGAACCGATATGTAAGAGCTGTAATTCACGCAAAGGTAGCAAGGAATATAGCGTTTTTTTAGGTCGCAAGGCTACCCCCCCTGTCTTTTCGTGGTGATACGGAACCTGCAAATCACTCACTACTAGAATTCGTCGCTTAATCGTCATCCTCATCTTCGTAAGGAGTATGATCAGGATTCACAGGATCATGTTCAGGTAA
>OGVJ01000017.1_pt1 | contig 16888 bp, 22 predicted proteins | sample 1575741 | NCBI WGS metagenome assembly OGVJ01 (sample SAMN07581528, study PRJEB24739) | freshwater metagenome | place: Singapore | collected 2015-01 | reverse complement strand
GTTTCCCAGTCACGATATACAAGCTCATCCAACAGTGTACGGTTCCATTCGGCGGCGACCATGTACACGTTTCCACCAGCGACCTGTGATGCGAATGGCTCAGCACGAACATCCTTCGCACCAGTGACAGGTAGGATATTAACCGCGCTTCCGTGCAGGAGTCTCAGCATGTGCATCGCTTGCGATTTGCCAGCCTGCCCCGGGTCCTGTGGAAGGCGCACGCGGACACCACGTCCATCAAGTGCAGCTGTCTGTTTGATGAGTTTGTCTCGCTGATCTGTCTCGAACTGTCCGCGCACGACATCGAGAATCCAGATGCGACCATCAGCATCGCGACCCATTTTCACACCGACCGTGAAGTCTCCGCTCCCGGCGGTGGCTGCGAGGTCCCAGGCGCGTGACATCTTCTGACAGTTTGGTGTAGACGCTTCGATGGTAATGCGTTCAGTGCGGAAGAAACTCCCCTCGCGCGGTGTCGGTCGTTGCTGGTACAGAGCACTCCAGCCGTAGTCTCCGGAGTTTGCGACCATGACCTCCTTGATGCGTCCGAGTTCCTTCGTGTCGTATCGTTCAGGCCATAGAGCTTCACCAGGCATTCGACCGATCTGGTCAGATTCTTCCGCGATTGCCGGCAGATTCAGGACCGTCCATCGATGCGGTTCCGATGAGATGGCACGGCTGGTTATATCGTCGTGATGCCAGCGTGTCGAGACGATGATGAGTGCACCCTTTGGTTCTAGGCGAGTATAAAGGTCGTCGGTGTACCAGTCCCATGCTTTGTCACGGAACAGTGCAGATTCGGCATCCTCGCGACTGCGAATCGGGTCATCGATGATGATGCGTCTGAAGCCTACACCAGTCGGAGGAGAGCCGACACCACGCGCCATGAAGGTTCCGCCTTCCGGCATCGACCATTCGTCCTGAGCTGTGTTGTCATTCGAGAGTTTAGTCCTGGACGAAACAATCTGTCTGGACTTGCGACTGAAGCGTCTCGCGATGCGTTCGTTGTAGGCAGTAACCAGCACGTTTGCGAACGGGTCTCGCTCGATGCAATAGGCGCCATAGCGCACGGTTACTGTTTCGGTCTTGCCATGGCGTGGTGGCATATGAATCGCGAGTCGGTCAATCTCACCGCGCTCGACTGCGTCAAGGTGCGAAGCGATGGCGATGAGATGCCGAGCAGTGTACGACCAGCCATTCGGGAGTGTGTCGCGAAGGTAGTCGAGATAGCAGACAGCTGTCTGTGCGCTAGTCTTCGTCTGGACCTTCGGCGGCTGCGGAGAGAAGTTGAACCGTGAAAGCCGCAATCTTCTCATAGAGATTTCCAATCTGTCCAGCTGTCTGGCCATGTATGTACTTCTCGCTTTGTGTTACCCGTGCGATGACCTGAAGCGCCTTCAGATTGTCCTCGAGGACTGAAGCCAGCAGATCGTCGAGCGAGACTGCTGGACCTTTGGGTTTAGTGACAGTTTGTGACGCGTCACAAACTTCTGGTTCTTTAGTGACGGTTGTCGACATCCGACCGCGTATCTTCAGAACTGTCGTTCGCGGTAAACCGTAAAGCCGAGAGACAACCGTCGGTGTCTGACCTGCGTTTAACGCAGCTTCGACCCGTGCGATTGTCTCTTCATCGTAAAGTGGTGGACGTGCCATGCTTCTATTCTGGCGCATCCTGACGGACTCTGCGCCGGTAGTGCATCTGTCCGTGGCACAGATAACACAACACCTGGACATCTTCCATCTGTTCGCCACCTAGTCTGATGTACGTCAGGTGATGGACATCGAGCTTGTATCCATCCTCCTGACGCTTGCCACACTGCTCACATGCTCGACAGGACCGCTCGAGTGCCTTGGTACGAACGTCCTGCCATCTCTGGCTTCGCATGTACTTGCGCCGATAGTCTCGCCAGGTTTCATCGATGACAGCGCTGGAGGCGCCTATCGCCTTTAGGAGCGAGTAAGTGTTCGCCCATGGCTTCGCCATTATGGACGTTATGATTTTGTCTGTATCCACCTGATCTCGTCCTTCATAGGATGAAACTCACCCCACATCCAATCATCTGCGAACATAGATTCAGGATCAAGTGTGAGACCTTGCAGAGTCTTTGAATCAGGTCCTGTATGCATGACGAACGCCTCGAATAGGTCGCTATAGCGCACGTAGACTTCATGTTCCCACGATGCCCGTGTGATTGGCTTGCCATACATCAATGGTTCGATTACTTGTGCGAACTTCATATGACAACCGTCCAATCTTCCGCCATCATCCACTCCTTGTTGAGTGTGATTCCTTCAAGTTTAACCATCTCATCAGAAGTGTGCTGAAAGAACGTCCTATATGGATCGCTGTAACGTACGTAGACGTCGTTCGGCCATGATGTGCGTCTGATGCGTTTTCCATGCATGAGTTCCCACATTACGTGTTCAAACTTCATTCTGTCACCGTCCAATCACGCGCCAGAACATCAGTCCCTGAGAGAGTCGCGAATCCCTTCGAGATCCACTGTCCGCTGCCTGTCAGCTCATACCGCATGAGCGCACCTTCGACGAGTTTCAGTTTCCAGCGTGCTCCATCGCGCTGCACAGCTGCACCAGCGCGAATCGATTCCATGATGACCTCGAAGGTTTTACGAGAATAACCAGTGTTGACACCTTTTCCACAGATCATGAAGTAATCGACGCGGAGTGACGGTTCAGTCGACAACCACTTGTTGAAGCGTCGTGTGTCAATGCCATATTGTTCGATGGCTGTTTTTCGTTCAACACCTTGTACGACCCATTCAGCCACAGCATGCACGATATCTCTCTTTTGCTCGAGTGTATGCACGACATCTTTTGGTGTGGCTTGACCACCGTGTCCAACTTCATTCAGCCACTTCGATACGACAGCGCGTGGCATTCCGATCAATGCGGATGACCTGCTGATGCTGTGTCCTTGAGCCATCAGTGCGATGACCTTCTCGACCGCTTCTGCCTTTTCTTCTTGTTTGTACATGTTTACCCCTTCCCCGGAAGTAAAACACCAGGCACTTCATAGCGGGAGAAGTGCCTGGTGCGTCAACGAGTGTGAAAGCGCAGAAGTTACTCGCTGGCGTCTTCACCGAAAGGATCTTCGATGTCGTCGGTCTTGATGGTCGGCTGTGCGATCTTCGTGAGCTTCTTCTTTGCACTCACTGGAGCGACCGACACGATGGCGTTCGTCATGTTGCCGCGTGTGTTGAGTTTTGAGTCGACTGTGACCATCCACTGCTTAGCGAGCAGGTCGTCGACGTCGAGCTGGTGAAACTCTGCCTGTGTCAAGCGGCGTCCGAGCATACCGTCGAGAAGCACCGTGAGTGCCTGGCGATCGTTGCCGTATCCCTGACGGGTGTACTTGAAGAAGCGGTAAGCGTTACCAGCCGAGTCACCGTATTCGGTTGTCTCGAAGGTGAACTTAAAGTTTGGAAGCATGACGTTCGGGTCATCGTACGAAGGACGGTCGACCGACTCGAGGTTTGCCAGACGGCAGACATATGCACCTGCTGGTGCTGCTTCAAACTGTGAGCTGCCATCGCTGAACGATGCAGATGAAAAGAAACCCATTACTCTAATCTCCTTTGGTCATGAGACCACTCTGATGATGACAGTGCTGGACCAGTTACCAATCCAAAAGTATTCTCCCAGCACCGTCACGGTTGACATTACCAAACATCAAACCATCTGTCAAACATTTAGTCGATGCTGTTCCGTGTGCCAGCGTTAGCGCCCGGCACGCAGGAACAGTTTCGACTTATACCCCTAAGCCAGCACGCGTCTAAACATGCTGGCAGGGGGGTTTCCAAAGGGGGGATTTTCCTGACCTGTTCCCGTTTTCTTATCCTTAAGGGGGGAACAGGTCGGGAACAGGTCGCGGGAACAGGTCGCGAGCCTATAAAAGACCAGTCGGACGGTACAGTTTTGCATTCCGTGGACCCTTGTCAAACATCACGATTCGACTCGCTTCGAGGTCCGCAAGCGTGGCAGAAACGACCGACTTCCGACCGCCACATAACTCCGCCAGACGTGCCTGAGAAATACCAGGAGAGTCGCTGATCAGTTCGATGAGCTTCGAGCGAATCTCTTGTGTGATGGCTTCAGAACGCGCACCTGCGTCGAGCGTCCTGACCTTCGTGAGACCATCCTCATCGCGAATCTCGAATGTGACATCGATGGCGTCCTCGTCACTGATTAGGCGTCCCTTGGTGACGTACATCCGGTACAGGCCATTCGACTGTTTCTCGACCGAATACGCCATGTCAGCAGCTGCAACAATCTCCGCAGCGCCTCGCATGCCTTCATGCTTGACTGTCCCATCGGTGCCACCTTTGCGGTTGTGGTGAGCGATGAGCACAGTGATGCCGACATCCAAGAGTTTCTTGAACGAGTCGTAGAGTCGACGCATTTGACTGTTGTCATTCTCGTCTAGACCATGGACGCGCACCAGCGAGTCAATCATGACCAGCCCGATGTCGTTTGCCTGACAATGTTTCACGATGCGTTCGACATCGAGCACATTGTCGAATCTAATGCCAACACGGTTCAGATAGCCCATTCCTTCGGCCGAACGCATTCCGAGCTTCCTGAGCCGTTGTAGGACCTTCTGGACACCCATCTCCTCATCGATGTACAAAACCTTTGTCTGCGGAATGTCAAACTCATTCAGCCATTTGTCGCCGAAGACAGCTGCACGAATGAGATCGCACATCACCCAAGTTTTTCCACTGCCCGGAGGACTAGACAAATAATGCAGTCCACCAGTCGATAGGATGTTCGGAATGAGCCAGGACTGCGCTCCGAGTTTTGCTTCTTCGGTCTCCATCCGAGTCCAGTCCCACACCTCCCACGGAGCGATGGTCTCACCGCCAGGCAAGTCATCAGGGACATTGCCCTGCGCCCATTGGACCCAGAAACGTCCAGTGGTCTCGAGGATGGTTTCGTGCTCGAGTGCAGGTTCGCAGTAAGTGTCAGACCACCATGTGCTGAACACGTTCGCCTGGTCAATGGTGAAGCGCTTTGCCCGAAGGAATCCGAGCAGTGTGACCAAAGCATTGTTTCGTCCGCCGAATGGTCCACCACTGGCTGGATGCGGCTGGAACAGTTTGTCCCAGTGATGCTCACCGTGAGCTACAACGCGAGCGTGCGTCGCCATGTCTCCGGCAACCATGAGCCGGAGATCGTCTAGTGAAAGTTCTTCCATCTAATCCTCTATTCCGAAAAGTCCTGCGTGTCCAGCGCAGTGGTTACGAGTTTACGACACTCCTCTGCATGTGCAACCATCCCCATGACTCGCATCTGTTCGATGCCAACGATGGCATGATTGAAGCAATAAAGCAGGTAGTCGCCGTGCTTATACTTGCCCAGATTCCAATTGCCACGCTCGCGCTTCGGGAGGTCTCCCGCTTTTGCAGCGATAAGCAGACGCGACCACTCATCACCCCATGGATGAGCGGTTTGCGTCTCTTTGACGATTCTGGAGGCTTCTGGCGGATACTTCGCGAGTTCGACGAGTTTAGGGAGTTCTCGGTTTTTAAAGTTTAGAGTTCCAGGAACTCGTAATATTCTCGACGGGTTCTTGCACTTGATGTCTGCAGCACTTGAGAGTGAGAGCATCCATCGTTCAAGCAGCTGCACGAACTCGCGCTGTTCTGCTGGCTTAGTCCCAATACCAGCCACTTTGAGTCGCCTGTAGCAGTGGAGTCCTTTTCCCGAGCGTACTGCGACTGTAACTTTATCAAGCGTTGCAGTCTCATCCAGACCAGTAAGGTCATCGATGTCACACCAAAGTACACCAGCAGTATGGACGTCATTGTCCCTTCCTCCTTTGCGCCAGCGTGGAAGCACGCCGACGTACACGTCATTACCTTCGTCACTCCATTGCACACACGCTTCGCCGATGCCAGTCCAGTCGTCAAGTGATCTTGGAAGCTCGTAGAAGCGCATCTGATTTCGTCCTTGATTCAGACATCGAATCTCGACGAAGCCATCAGGATATGGCTCGAACAGCCATGACAAAAATGTCACGGCCTGTGATACACGATTCATTTTTACCCCTTACAATCCCTGCATGTCCAAACAGGTTCCGACACATTACCGCAAACAACCGATTCAGCCAATCGAGATCATTGACGCCTATGGTCTTGACTTCAAGCGTGGCAATGCTCTCAAATACCTTCTCCGCGCTGGTTCAAAACTCGGCGAAGAAAAGTCCGATGACCTACAGAAGGCAATCTGGTATCTCGTCTGTGAACTCCACAGTATCGAGCTGGCTGATGAAATCAATGAGCATCTGTCAGCTCATCCCGCTACTGATGCCTAAATAGCGACAGGTCGCATCGACTGCTTCCTCCCAGCCATAAGCGACTGCCCAGAGGTATGCATCACCAACAGACTCACGAAAGGCGATTTGTCCTGGCGTGAGTTTGTTTTTCCCTGCCTTCATCTCGATCCACATTCCGCAGTGCTGTCCCATCTGGACTGGAATAAAGATGTCCCAGACGCCGGACTTGAGTCCTTCGGATTTCAATCGACCAGCAGTCGCTTTGCTTCGATATCCACCGTTTGGAATGGCGAATATTGTGTCGAGGCGTGAATGTCTTCCGCCCATTACGCGGCACCAGTTGAAATACGCGATTTGATGTTCTGATTCTGTCATAGGTCAATCCCTTCCAAAGTCTCGAGAAGCACTCCTGCCTCCGGTAAGTGACGAAGTTTGTCGAGTGCTCTCGACTGAATCTGCCTGATGCGTTCGCGTGAATAACCGACCAGAAGACCGACGTCCTCGAGCGAGCGCCCTTCGACCAGCTCGTCGAATCCGAAGCGCAGGCGGATGCACGCCATCTCGCGGTCCGTTAGGTGATCCATCAGTTTGTACAGCTGCACATACAGTGCATCACGGTCCAGAGCATCACCAGGCGCAGGTGTCTCGGTAGCCACGTATTCACTGAAACTCTGACCATAGACATTCGGTTCATCGAGCGACTTGATGTCGACACGTTCCATCGAGATGATGTCGGACAGATACTGAACATCGAGCGTCTTGAGCTGATGGCGAAGATACTTTGGAAACTCATCGATGCGTGACTGTATCCAGTCGAGCAGTTCCGGCATCGATGGCGATTCGCCGTGTTTGAGAATATACGCCTGGCGCGAGATTCGGATGTGCGTGATTTTTGCGATGACGTGCGATGGCAGTCGGATCTCACGACCACGATTCTCGACCCCGCGACCGATTGCCTGGCGAATCCAGTTCGTGGCGTACGTGCTGAATCTGTATCCCTTGTTCGGGTCGTATCGCTGGATGGCGTGATGCAGTCCGAGCATTCCATCCGACATCATGTCTTCGTGAGTACAGCCACGACCCTTGAAACGCTTTGCGATGATGGAAATCAGTCGGACGTTGTGCTTCATCAGCTCATCGGTCGCACGCTTGATGTCTCGCTCGGTTCCTGTGTGCACTATACGACCTAGAAAAAACCCCTCCTGTGGAAGGAGGAGATCTTGACCGCTTGCCAGTCTACTTGACCGATACTGGCTCCATGTGTCGATGCGCTTAGTCACGGGCTGACATCGCCTGATGTGCGCGGTGGTCTGCACTGTTCGGAGTGTTCCAGCTGTGAGCCATAGCACACGCCATCCACGTAAACATCACGACCAGGACGAATCCTCCAAGCGTCTGGATGCGCCGCTGTGTGCGCTGCCGGCGCTCACGCTTGAGCTGACGCTGTGAGCAGATCTCACAGATACGATGACCACGACCATAAGGCACCGCGTTCGGGCGATTGCATTCAATGCATGAAACTCTTGGTACATCAGGTTCACCAGCGTTTGAAGAAATGGCTTTCTCAATCGAGAAGGTAACTGTAACTGCTAAGACACGTGCTCTGAAAGCAGAATACTCAATGGAACTTGCACAAGACTTGAAAGCAGTTCATGGTCTTGACGCTGAAACAGAATTGTCAAACATTCTGTCATCAGAAATTCTTGCAGAGATCAACCGTGAAGTTGTTCGTACAATTTATGCAGTTGCTAAGACAGGTGCTCAAGTTGGTACAACAACAAAAGGTACTTTCAATCTAGACACTGACTCTAACGGTCGTTGGATGGTTGAAAAGATCAAAGGTCTTGCATTCCAAATCGAACGTGAAGCTAACACAATTGCAAAGACAACTCGTAGAGGAAAAGGTAACATGATGATCTGTTCATCAGATGTTGCTTCTGCTCTTGCAATGGCTGGTATTCTGGACTATCAATCAGCATTAAACGGTCAAGTTAACCTAACAGTTGACGACACTGGTAACACATTTGCTGGTACAATGTTCGGTCGTATCAAAGTTTACATCGATCCATACTTCCCAACAGGCTCAACATCTGAGTTTGCTGTGATTGGTTATAAGGGTACAAACGCATATGATGCAGGTATCTTCTACTGCCCATACGTACCTCTACAAATGGTTCGTGCTGTTGATACTGGCAGCTTCCAACCAAAAATTGGCTTTAAGACTCGTTACGGTATGGTAGCTAACCCATTCGCTGAAGGTACAACACAAGGCGAAGGCGTTCTACACCGTCAGTCAAACTTCTACTATCGTGCATTCAAGATCGCAAATCTAATGTAATTTTAGTAGTACATAATAATAACAATATGATGTTCTTAGAGGGATCTTCGGATCCCTCTTTTTTTATGCACATAAATAGTAGAAACAAATAGGAATTACTATGGCAATTAATCCAAGTTTACAACACGGTAATAAGTTTATACTGACATTCCCACGTGTGTCAAACACACAGTATTTTTGTCAGTCAGTTTCTATGCCAGGAATATCTCTTTCAGAAATTCCTCGCAATACACCTTATGTTGATCTATATTCTCCAGGTGAAAAGTTAATCTATGAACCATTTAATGTAACATTCTTAGTTGACGAGGATCTTACGGCATGGAAAGAGATACATGATTGGATGCGTGGTATTACATTCCCTACAGACTATGCAGAGTATGCAGGACTAAAAGATTTGTCACCGTTTGTTAATCCAAACTTTCCACAATTTGCCGAAGGTATTTTGACGGTACTATCATCATCAAACAAACCACATTATAAGATGAGATTCATTGATAGTTTTCCTATATCATTATCGTCGATCATTTTCTCATCCACTGACACACCAGATAATATTATTACTGCCGATGTAACATTCAGATATTCTTATTTTCAGCTTGAATTTCTTTATTGATTAGTATATACTCTCCTTAAAGGAGACTACTTTATGAAACAACTTGACGAACTATTAGAGATGTGGCGCAAAGATGCTGAGATTGATCGTACCGAACCTGGTAAAGAACTTCTAAACATTCCCAAACTACACAGCAAATACGTAACCATTTTATCTAATCATCGTATGATGGCTAGAGATGCTGAGTTTCAACTTAATCGTTGGAAAAAACTTAAATGGGAATACTATACAGGTAAACTAGACGATGATGATTTGAAAAAGTATGGATGGGATCCATTTCCATTTGCACTCAAATCTGACATCGCTACATACTTAGAAGCAGATGAAGATATCAACAAGTACAAAGCAAAGAAACTTGTACATGATGAGATCATCGATGTTTGTATCTCAATTATAAAAGAACTTAATTCTCGAACATACCAATTACGTGACTTCATTGCGTGGGAGAGATTTGTTAATGGTGGATAATGGCAGATTTAATTTTACGCAAACTAAACGAAGCGTATATCACATTTGAGTGTGAACGTAGCACAGCACAAGAGTTAGCTGACTACTTTACTTTCTACGTACCAGGTTATCAGTTCATGCCTGCGTTCAAAAATAAATTGTGGGATGGTAAGATAAGACTTGCCGATCTCAGAAACTTTACTATCTATCACGGATTGATACCTTACATTGAAAAGTTCTGTGAAGAAAGAGATTATGAATTAGTAATTGAACCAGAGGTAAATGCATCTGTTAGTTTCTCTGCTGTTGAAGCAAATGAGTTCTTAGAACATATCAATCTTAACAAAGATATTATAACAGAAGGCATTAGAGATTATCAATACAAAGCGTTTCTTACTGCCATAAGAAACAAACGAATGTTGTTATTATCACCTACTGGTTCGGGTAAATCTTTGATACAGTATCTAATACTCAGATATCTACAGTATAAAGGTTATAAGAAAGGATTACTAATTGTTCCTACAACTTCTCTTGTTGAGCAAATGTATTCTGATTTTGAATCTTATGGTTACGATGCCGCAAACAACACCCATCGACAGTATTCAGGAAAAGACAAGCATACAGATAAGTTTCTGACTATTACTACATGGCAATCTATCTACAAGAATCCATCAGAATACTTTGAACAATTTGATTTTGTATTTGGTGATGAAGCACATCAATTCAAATCAAAATCATTGACTACCATCATGTCTGGACTAGTCAATGCAGAGTATCGTATTGGTTGTACTGGTACAGTAGATGGAACTCAAACACATAGATTGGTACTTGAAGGATTGTTTGGTCCGTTACATCAGTCTACAACAACTGCAAAACTAATTGAAGATAAACAACTTGCAGACTTCAAGATCAAATGTTTGATATTAGAGTATCCCGAATCAGTTCGTAAGATTGCAAAAGGATGGGATTATCAAACAGAAATAGAATATATAGTTATGAACCAGAAAAGAAATGAGTTCATTCGTAATCTGGCACTATCCCTTGAAGGAAACACTCTCATACTATTCCAGTTCGTTGAGAAACACGGAAAGAATTTGTATGCAGCAATTAAAGAACACGCTAAGAATAGGCATGTGTTCTTTGTCTTTGGCGGAACTGATACTGAAATACGTGAATCAGTTCGATCAATAACGGAGAAAGAAAATGATGCAATTATTGTTGCTTCTTACGGTACTTTTAGTACCGGCGTTAATATACGCAATCTACATAACGTGGTCTTTGCCTCGCCATCTAAATCAAGAGTTCGAAACTTACAATCAATCGGCAGAGGACTCCGAATCGGAGACAATAAAACAGAAGCAGTCCTCTACGACATAGCAGATGATTTTAGACACGGTAAAAATGTCAATTTTACCTTGAAACATTTCATAGAGAGGGTAAAAATTTACGATGAAGAAAAATTTAATTATAAATTTTACAATATAGAACTAAAAACCCAATAAAATATACTTCGAAACGTATAAATAAAGTAAAGTATATTTGGAGGGATCATGAAACACATAACAAAAAATGAAGCAAAACAACAAGAATTAACTTACTATTACACCGGAAAACCATGTAAATATGGACATTTATCTGAAAGACTGGTTAAAGGTGGTGCGTGTAGAGAATGTCGAAGAATTCTTGCAACAAAATATAGAACGGAAAACAGAGAAGAATACAATAGGTATTGTAGAGAAAAAAAGAAAGAATCTTATACTACGGAAAAACGTAGAGAGATATATCGTAAAAATATATTGGTAGAAATGTTTGATGGTGCAAAAAGAAGGGCAAAAACAAATAATATACCCTTTACAATTGAGATAGAAGATGTTATAATACCTACAGTCTGTCCAGTATTAGGTCTTCCTTTTTCATTTGACGAAAAAGAAATGTCTCCATCATTAGACAAAAAAATAAATGAATTAGGATATATTAAAGGTAATGTGTTTGTGGTAAGTAAAAGAGCAAATAGATTAAAAAACGATGCTAGTATAGACGAAATAAGAAAAATCTTAAAGTACATGGAACAAACATGAACATTAAACTAATTAGAATGCAAAATGGAGATGACATCATCTCTGACATATTACAGACAGGTAATATGGTTAAACTTACTAATCCAATGCGTTTGATCTTTCGTAGACTACCTACTGGACAAACTATGATGTTGATTGCACCATGGTTACCAAATGAATTGATAGAAGAAGATCATGCAATAATTGCAAACTCAGATGTACTTACCTTCTTTAGTCCTAAAAATAAACTGGTAGAGTATTACAATAAGATGGTTGAGATTAATGTACAACGTAAAGAAGAATTTGGTAAAGTATTAGACGAGTATCTGCAAAGTGAAATAGAAACTGCTGATCTAGAAGTAGAGGAACCTGAGTTACCTACTGAGATAATGGAAGCTATAGATGAGATTAAACGAACTAAACTTCATTGATAACACAACCCATTATACAAAGAAAAATAAAACTGTCAAGCGTAGAAAGAAAAAATTATGGCAAATGAAAGACATTATGTAAAGAACGATGAGTTCCTTGCCGCTCTTATTGACTATAAGAGCAAGTGTGATCTCGCAGAAAAAGAGGGAAAATCAGAACCACCTATACCAAATTATATTGGAGAATGCTTTCTAAAGATAGCCGAACATCTATCACGTAAACCGAACTTTATATCTTATTCATTCCGTGATGAGATGATTGCCGATGGTATAGAAAACTGTTTGATGTATTTTCGTAACTTCGATCCTGCAAAGTCAAAGAATCCATTTGCCTATTTTACACAGATCATTTACTATGCATTCTTGCGTAGGATTATGAAAGAGAAGAAACAACTATATGTGAAGTACAAAGCAACCGAACAATTTGGCATACTAGACGAAGCAGAAATGTTTGAGGATATAGATGGCAATTACAAACAATTCGAGATGTACGAAAACATATCGGAATTTATTCATAACTTTGAAGAAAACAAGAAGAAGAAAAAGGCAAAAACAAATAAGGGAGTTGACAACTTCCTAGCACCTGATATAGAATAACATTATGAAAATTTGCATATTAGGAGATACGCATCATGGTATGCGTGGTGACTCTTTAGACTTTCACCGACACTATGAAAAGTTTTACTCTGAGATATTCTTTCCATATCTCAAAGAACATAACATTGATACCATAGTACAACTAGGAGATTTGTTTGATCGCCGAAAATTTATTAATTTTAATTCTCTCTATTTGGTACGTAGGTATTTTTTTGACCCTATTAAAAATGGCGGTATTAATTTCCACACACTCTTAGGCAACCATGATGTTGCATACAAGAATACATTAGAGGTAAACTCATCTTCCCTCCTCCTAAACGACTATGAAAATATTTCTATATACGATTCTTTTAGCACAATTGATTTTGACGGGATTCCTATTGATATCGTACCTTGGATATGTGATGATAACCAAGTTGAAATCTTTGAGAAAATAAAAGAGTCTAGATCACAAATCTGTTTCGGTCACTTTGAGATTGCCGGGTTTGAGATGGATCGTGGAAACATTTGCCACGAAGGTATTGACAAAGCATCATTAAAGAAGTATGATATAGTATTGACCGGACACTTTCATCACAAATCAAGCGACGGTCATATTACCTATGTTGGTACTCCTGGTGAAATGACCTGGGCTGATTATAATGATCCACGTGGATTTCACATCTTCGATACCGACACTAGAGAATTAACTTTCATTCAAAATCCTTTCCGTATGTTTCATAAAATAACATACGATGATATAAATCAAGATTTTGAATATTGGAAAAAGTTTGATCACACACAATACAAAAACACTTACGTAAAAGTTGTTGTTATCAACAAACAGAATCCGTTCATGTTCGACACTGTTATTGATAACCTATATAAATGTGGAATATCCGACTTGTCAATTGTAGAGGACTTTACTGAAATATCTCTTGATCAAGATCAAGAATTGATCGATCAAGCTGAAGATACTATGACAATACTTTCTAAGTATATTGATGGTCTACAATTGAATGTCGAACCAGATAAATTAAAAACAGTAATGCGAGAACTATATGTTGAGGCATTGAACGTGGAGAGAACAGAATGAGTAGAATGTTATATTTGTTTCCTAAGGAACGTGCAGGAGTCACATATCCATATGTTTATTGGGACGATTTGTTTACTGAAGAAGAACTGGAAAAAGTTTTTGAGTATTGTGAAACCTTAAAGAAAGAAGAATCTTATACTGTAGGTAAAGATGGTGTAAGTGATTTAAATAATCCTGCAAGAAAATCTACTGTTGCTTGGGGAAATCCTAATCCAGAAAACCAATGGATATTTGATAGACTACTTTTTGTTGCAGATCAATTGAACAGAAGATTTTATGAATTTGACTTGAATGGTTTTGAATCTTTTCAGTACACAATATATGAAGGTAAAGAAGGAGAAGAACCTGGAAAATATGATTATCATATGGATACGGTTCTTGGTTTGGACAAACCGATTGAAATGGCAGAAACAAGAAAACTATCTTTAAGTTTGATTTTATCTGATCCAGATGATTATGAAGGTGGAGATTTTTATATTCAAACAGGATCACCTGATCCTGAAAAATTAATAAAGATGGAACAGAAAAAGGGAAGAGTGTTGGCATTTCCTTCTTTCATGATTCATGGAGTTGCACCAGTAACGAAAGGAACTAGACGTTCAATTGTTGTTTGGGTAGACGGACCTAAATTTAAATAATGATTCTTTTTCGTAATGTTAAGTGGAAGAATCTTCTTTCCACTGGTAACTATTTCACAGAAATAAAACTTGATAGTACATCAAATACTTTGATCGTTGGTAACAACGGATCAGGTAAATCTACAATGCTTGATGCATTGTGTTTTGCGTTGTTCGGTAAAGCATTTCGTAACATCAACAAACCGAATCTTGTGAACTCAATCAATGGAAAAGATTGTAGAGTAGAGGTTGAGTTTGATACTAACGGCAAGTCATATAAGATTGTTCGTGGTATCAAACCCAATCTGTTTGAAATATATCAAGACTCAGTTTTGCTGAATCAAGATGCTTCTGTCAGAGACTACCAAGACTATCTAGAGAAGTTTATTCTTAAACTAAACTACAAGTCTTTCACACAGATAGTAATTCTTGGTTCAGCATCTTTTACACCTTTCATGCAGCTGTCTGCTGCTGATCGTCGTGCTATCATCGAGGACTTACTCGACATTCAAATCTTCTCAAGTATGAATACAGTTGTTAAAGATAAACTCTCTAACAACAAAGATTTAATATCAAATACCAAACACGATATTGATGTTAACCAGAAAATATATGAAGTGAAGAAACAACATAACGATGAGTTGAAAGAAGATCGTACAATAAGGATCAAAGAATATGATGCAGAGATATCAAATAATTCTCAAATTTTACAAACCCTACATGAAAACATTGCTGACCTCTCAGAAAAAGTTTCCGGGCTTATCGAGAATACAGTATCACAAACTGAGATTGAGGGTAAGATCAAGAAATTTACGAAACTTGAATCGCAAATTGAAAGCAACGTATCGAAATTTCTATCAAATATCCATTTCTTCCAGAGTAATGGAAGTTGTCCAACCTGTAGGCAAGAAATTGCCATGGAGTTTAAAGAATCAGAAATTGGATCTCTTAACATCAAAGTTGCAGACTGTCAGACTGGACTATCAGAACTTAGAACGAAGATGGAAGAGGAACAACGACGACTAAATGCGATCAAAGAGATACAAAAAGAAATTCAGAAGTTGCAGGTAGAGATGGCAACTAAGAATACTACAATCAAAGAGATACAAAAGTATATTAAAAGATTGCAGAATGAAATAACAGAATTACAAAATACACAAGACACACAAGACAGTACCGAACTAAAAGAACTGGAAGATAGTCTGACAACTTTAACAGAAGAATTAAAGAGACTGTTGGATGAGAAGAACTATTATGAAGTTGCGGCAACATTGTTAAAAGATTCCGGTATCAAAACCAAAATCATCAAACAATATCTTCCAATAATAAACAAGTTGGTAAACAAATATCTGGCAAGTCTGGATTTCTTTGTGAACTTTACGCTTGACGAATCATTTAAGGAAGTGATAAAATCAAGACACAGGGATGAATTTAGTTACCATAATTTCTCTGAAGGCGAGAAACAACGCATCGATATGGCACTTATGTTGACATGGCGAGCGATTGCTAAACTAAAGAATTCTGCCAATACCAATCTACTAATTCTGGATGAAGTGTTTGATTCGAGCTTAGATACTAGTGGCACAGAAGAATTGATGAAGATACTTCATATGTTGGAGGATGTTAATCTGTTTGTGATTAGTCATAAAGGTGACATTCTACATGATAAATTTACTAACGTAATTAAGTTTGACAAAGTGAAAAATTTTTCAAGGATAATTAAATGAGTGAGATATTAACTATCGATACCGAAGCAGGTATTAAGAACACAGTACAAGATGATGAGTTACAGATACTACCGTTGTTTGATGACACTCATCCAATGTTATCACAAAAAATACCATTGTATACTGGCAAATTACCTAATGGTACTATAACAGTTCTTGCAAAACGATTAAAGATGACGATGAAACTTTATAATGGTTTGGGTCTTGCTGCAAATCAATGTGGTGTATTTGAACGTATGTTTGTTATGCAACACGATGGAAAAGTTTTAACTTGTATTAATCCGAAAATCATCGATGAATCTGATGAGATTCAAGACATTAAAGAAGGTTGTCTATCGTTTCCAGGTATGTTTTTAAATTTAAAAAGATCAAAATGGATTACTGCACAATGGACTGATGAAGATGGTAATGAATATGAAGGAATGATGGAAGGTATACCTGCTGTTGTATTTCAACATGAACTAGATCATTTGAATGGTGTTAAGATGACAGACACTTTGAAACCACTTGCATTAAAGATGGCAAAGGAAAAACAAATGAAGTTCATTAAAAAAATCAAACGTCAACATAAGAAACAATATCAAGAATCAATACGTTAAAAGCCTATATAATACTATGAAGTATAAACCTTATACACTTGCGGATATGAATGCCGCATCAGAACAAAATCTATTTACTGTAATCAGTACGT
>OGVJ01000016.1_pt1 | contig 17240 bp, 39 predicted proteins | sample 1575741 | NCBI WGS metagenome assembly OGVJ01 (sample SAMN07581528, study PRJEB24739) | freshwater metagenome | place: Singapore | collected 2015-01 | reverse complement strand
CACTCAATCGAAATTGAAATACTTCCATTGTTACAGGTTCGATATCCATCACAGGTAATACATTCTGAACTACCCATGGATCACAATCAGCAACATCATATTCAATCGCATCATAGAATGAACGAAACGATGGTTCTTGTGGTGCTAGTGCCATCGACAATAGTTTACCATCCCATTTAGTCCACTCACAATCAATAAACAAAATCATTTGTTTTCTCTCCATATTTTACCACAGTCATCGCAAGAATAACGATACTCACCACCACCTGTGTAGTTACCAAATTCATTTTCATGCGCTTCATATTGTTTTTCAGCATACGGATGTTCACATTCGGTTTGATTGTTCATTGAACGAATATCTAATTTTTTACGTTCAACAGCAATATCACCACGTTCTTTACGAATTCGTTTTTGTTTGTTATGTAAACAGAATAGATGCTCACGCACATCCTCTGGTAAATCTAAAAATTCTTTAATGTCCACTATTCTTTTCTCCCATCATACTTTTTATAGAGCCAATCAGATACCAAAAAACCTATGATGCATCCAAATACTAACAGTCCAAATATTTGTCCCAACTCAATCATAATAATGCCAACTAAAATCAATCCAGAAATTAAAAAAGTGGATAAAGACAAATCTATTCTTGCCAATTTTTACTCGATCAAAATGCAAAAACGGTTTACAGGGTTTAGGCTGTAAACCGTAATTACAGTGTATATGCTTTGGGATTATCATGCTGAATCACACATCGAACCAAACAGTTCATATGCTTGGGTCCATGATAAGTTTTCATTCTCCATTATTTCATCAACAACGGATTCCATGTATTCAAAACCAATATCTTTAGGCATTTCCAGATATTCACGAACACTATTCATATATTTCGAACGATCAATAAAGTCCATATTATACTCCAAAGATAGAATTATATTTGTTGGGTTTATAGTAATTGTCTGTACTATAGATTGAGAATTTATTTGCATTGCTTTTCAAGCAATATGAGGGATTGGGACGACGGCCACGATAACGTACAACATAACGACCACGCAGACCGCGTGAATTTAATATCATTCTGACAAGTTCCAAATATTTAATTGGAATGCTTTTGTAAATGGAAACTTCACCAATATTTTTTGGTGTTGCAAACTTGTTAAGATCAAATTTCACTTTCATAACTACTCCATCTTCTACCATAGGAATATTATATCAAAGGTCCCAATTATCGTCAAGCCCTATCGTATCTGATGCCACAATGGCAATACATACTATTATCACAACTATTATCAATAAGATAACAAGGAGCATTTTAACTACTGCCATCAATTTCCCTTAATTCGAAAATATAATGTCCACCACGGCGTGATTGTACCCAATTCAATGACCACATAAAATCTGCTTGCTGCATTGCATCGATAATTGATTCGTTACCCGACCAACCAGCAGTGGAGATATAATATCGATGCACAATTTTATCTTTGTCCCATTCATGTGGTTCGTCTTTTTCTTTCCAACCCCAATCATGATATGCCCACAGACCTTCGATGAATTTAAACCAACCACGAGCATCATCCCAGTGCCATAATTTAACAATCTCTAGTGCATCATCAGTTGGATATCCATCGTCATCAAGAAAATCACCTTTATCAAGCAATTCATTTTTGCGTTTAAGATTCTCAGCCAACTGTTCATCAATCGATTTCTGGATCTTTTGCATTTTTTCGTTCATTGTATATGTCCTGCTCGAATCGTTTCTCTTGAATAGTCTTTTCTTTAAATACTTTACGTGGATTAGCACACATGGTGCATTTAGGATCACCGCAATTAAAAATATGTTTCTTGTGATTCCTATGTGGTTGTGTCAGATACTTCCAATTTCGCAGACTATTATCTGTTTTGTGGTATCCATAGTTCTTTGCTAATTGAACTTGTTTCTCTATTGCCACCTCATCATTATGTCTACGTTTTGAATTTTTATATTTTGCGGTATCGTCTGACATAGATTCTCCTTGTTATGCAATACAATCCTTCATTTCACGCCAATGATTACGTGCAGCCCAATGTACAATACACCAATCTTCAATACATTTTTCTGGTGTAATCAATTCAAGACCACCACCATGCAAACGTTTCTCATAATATGCACGTTTCATTTGACCAGACCACCATTCCCAATACTGATCCAGTATCTCTTTATCTGATAGAGTTTCCCATTTGGTGAATTCGTCACCAAGTGAGTTTGCATCAGGATAACAGATAGTCCAGTATCTCATTACAGTTGGGCCTGTAGTTCTTCGATGCGAGACTTCAGTACAGAAGCCGCAGTATTGAAATGTCCAGTACCTTCTGTACTTGGATTGTAGTAATATCGCAGGAGTGTTTCCATCTCAGTTTGCAATACAGCGATATATTCTTCTTTACTTGTAAAAAATTGTTTCATGATTTCATCCATTCCTGTTTACTTGTTGTTGAAAAATCTGGACATTGCATACCAGCATGTCCTTTAGGATCACCACATACTACACATCTTTTTGCAAAAGGAACTGACGGTCCAGTACCTTCATATTTGAAACCCGGACCACCACCCCATGAAGGACCATGTACAGGACCAAAAGGACCGCCACCTTGAATCTTAACTCTGTTCGGATCGTTTGGATCACCAGTGTATGTGGTGAATAGAGATTCGGGAAGCATTGATGCATTAATCAATTCCATTGCTTCATTGTACATTTTATTTTCTAACAGCACTTTGATTGCTGTTAGAATTTCATTTTGTCTGTTCTTCATCACTTTGCTCCACGTCCCACATGCGAACGAAAAAATGATTACCACAAGAATCAATTTCTTTTTGTGGGTAACCGTTGTCTAACAACCATTGTGTCATATCACCTTCGCCGTTCCATTTCATAGGAAAGCCATATTTCCATCCTGCAGGTGGATCGACCCATATCATTTTCATTTTACACCTCAATAAGTTTACCGACAAGATACCAGTCGGAAGTTTTAGATACAATCACCGTTTTACCAGTGTTTTTGTCTTTACGGCGTTTTACCTCATAGTCCATCTCAATACCTGTAACTTTTTCAAGATATTGAATAGCCTCAATTTCGGTATCAAATTCTTTTACACCGTCTGAATTAAATAGATTTGGTTTTGCAATAAACATTATACATCCTTTCGCATATAATTGTCAAGGGATTGAATGATATCTTCCGATACCGTTTTAGATTGGTAAGCATTCTGCTCAATGAGGGAGGTGAGAAAACCGGCGATATATGGATAGTTATAACTATCTTCGCCAGTTTTGTGTAGTTCCATAAACTCAATAAGTTTATTTTGTATTTGACGCTTACGATTCAATGAGGTACGATTCATTATACTGAAACTCCTGGTAGATTTTCTGCTGATTCAGCAGCAAGAATTGCTATTGCACGACGAGCCGCTTCACCTGCATTGGTGTTTGCATAATCATCGCTCAGACTATTAAAACCACGATACATGACCCACTCATCATTTTTGAGCCATTCAACTCGAATATCGTATGCTACATCAAACGGACTGCCGTCATGCACAATACGAACTTTACCATAATTATGTGCTACTCTCATTCTATTGTCTCCTTTTCAATCATTTGAAACAAAATATATTTTGCGACATTCAATTGCCTATGCACCCTAGGGTTGCTCATGCATAGTTCCTCTTGACAATCACTCAGTATACCAGCCACGACCATTTCAAGTCCTGACAAATGAGCGGTCAGGGAATTCATGTATTGATTCTGAATGTCCTCAGTGGACATACCATAACAGCCTTTTTCAAATTCATTCATTAGTACACCTCATCAAAATAATCATTGTCTGCAATATAATCATCAGCACATGGCTCAAACGGATCTGATTCCATGTCAATCATAAAATCTAAAATCTCCTGCAATTCAGCCATGGAAATGTTATAAATTTGGCATATTTGCCGAAACGACAAATCACCAGTTGTCAACTCGGAAACTATTTCATTTATTGACATAAAACCTCCTAATAACTCAACAGGATTAATTATATCAAATGGCCAAATTATAGTCAAACGGTATTTGTTGCAATGTTGTAAAAATACAACACTATTTTGTTGTCATTCTGGAAACTTATTGTCGATTGAATCGTGGGATATTATAAAATTGATAAATTGTACGGCTTCTGTTTCATCTGTAAAGAATCGCACAACGGTTTGATCGGTGATTAGATTGAAGAAAAACAATAATATAGTTTCATTGTGAATAGAGAACTTGATCGCCCATCCGTTACGATTGACAGGCGACCAAGATTTCATTTTACTTGCTATCTTTCGATACGGACTTTGTACCAGTTTCGATGAGTTTTTTCGCATCCTGTGCCACATTTTCATTAAAAGTTTTTGCTTTCTTTGTATATGTAGTAAAGTGTCCATCTGTAACACTGTCAAAGAATGTCAATCCTAGATCATTGATATCTTTTTGCAGATCAACTGCTTTAGTCAAAAATGTCTCTGATTTACGTGCCATATCATTAAATGTATAGATGAATGGCGTTGCTGGTGGAAAATTAAACATAGTAACCTCTCTGGTAATAGTATTGTTGAATTAAATGTTCTACATCGGCTGGTGTTTTTGGATTACGTGATTCGATATATCTTTCAATATCGGTTCTGTCTCTCTCAATACACCAATTAAGTAATAGTTTTAGCATTATTGCCCTCCTATTACTACTTATAATTCCTATTGTGCAAACGCACATGAAACGGATTCAACTATACATGAATAAAGTTAACCAGTCAAGTATTACCGTGGTTATGATGTTTTTAGATGTGATTTCCTAATTCTGCAAGATATCCAGGAATTATAATAAGAATCACTCAATAAGGCATGACGACAAAATATTTCCCAACTCTCCCAATACGACAATTCTGACCTCGTCCTACAAAGATGCAAAATTTCCCTAACGTATTGATCTTTTCCATTAATGGCGATTTCATCTAGTAGTTCCTTATTTGATCCGTAGTAATCTTTCCAATCAGATTCAATTCTTATTTTTTTCTTTTTACCATTTGTTTGTTTAATTTTGGATTTGGTGAAAAACTTTTTGCCGACATATTTTCTACCAGTTGCAACGTTTGAAATGATGTATATAAATCCAAAATGATCTTTTATATCATTTTCTGTAAATTCAATGGGAGTATTGTAAAAGTACCAAGTCATATTTTTAAAATTATAAATAAGTGTGGATCGCCGGACTGGAACTCCGCATCCACTCTAACATGAAAGGACCATGCCAGCATGACTATTTATTGCACTTACTTGACCGTATATTGCGGAAACAAACTTCCAACGTTCTACATAGGTTCCACTACCGAGAATAAGATAAATTCAGGTTATCGAGGAACGGTCACATCAAAAAAGTATAAACAAATTTGGAAAAAGGAACTAAAACAGAATCCAAACTTGTTCAAAACTTTCATTATTTCCAAACATAAAACAAGAAAAGAGTGTTTGGAGAAAGAATTGTTTTTTCAAAGAAAGTTGTCGGTAGTAAGATCCGAGTTGTATATAAATTTATCTTACGCTCAACCTAATGGATTTTTTGGAATGGACACAACTGGTATACCCAAAACAGATTCTATGAGAAAAAAACTAATCGGAAATAAAAATGCGTTTGGAAATCACAAACCAAAAACAAAACAACATAGAGAAAAGATTAGTAAAGCATTAACTGGAAAAATACGTTCAAAAGAATGGTCTGATGCAATATCAAAGAGTAAAAAAGGTGGACATTGGTGGAGTGATGGTAAAGGTAATACCAAAATGTCGCACCAATGTCCAGGTCCAGAATGGTTTAGAGGACGTCATTCGTCATAATCTTCATCTTCATATGCATGGTCTGGAATGTGTAGGTATTCAGCACAGAATGGGCAGTGATTTGGATCTGTTTCACTGTCCTCTGGATCGTATTGAATAACAAATGTAGTTCCACATGCATCACACGTATGGTTAATGTTCATCAATTCAATTCTCCTTAGTTACACCAAGACTGTTTTGCCTCACCGTAATATTCACGAGCAAAACCGTTTTGAATTAACATTGCACGTAGACTTTGACCATCTAAAACGATGTCTCCCAATACACGACCACCAAACTTGTCCCAGTCATAGAGAACCACTTGACGTTTAGATGATTTAGCAACTGCTGCTGTTGTAAATTTTGTAGCCGCTTTACCTCTTTCATCCTCCTGTGGACATTTAGCACGGAATCCTTTTTCTGGTGTATCTACACCAAAGATTCTAATTGCCAGTTCTTGTTTGAGAGGTGGTGGTAAGAATGGTGCTGCGATAACAACTGTATCACCATCACTTACACGTAGAATTACTGCATCATATGTTACACCTTGTGGTGTCTTTGCTTGTACTGGTAGAAACAAACACAGGAACAAAAATCCTACTGCAATATAAAACTTAGTCATAAATTTTTTCATACACTTTCCTTACATATCTGATTATAAACATCATTTCTTGCTGAGTTTGGTGTCAGCATTTCTACTGTATATGCACCAAATTCATATGATCCTCTGAATATTAGTGATTCATCAGGATCAACATACCATTCAAATAAAATATAGAGATTTGCATCTTTACAATTTAAAACTCCGTAAGTATATATCTTACTCACATCTGTCTTAAGTCCATCACTATAGAATGGTTTCTTGTATACTGTGGCTGCATGGAATTCATACATGTTTTGATGCTTTTTGAGCATTCCTTTTTCAATATATAAAAGCCAGTCCGATGCTTCGGAACCAAGTGTCCATTCAGATTCGACAAAAGGAATTTTAGTTACGCCGTTTTGTAATTCTACAAAAGGTAATCGATACCCATCCGATGCGAATGATGGGAGTGAGATTAGTACCGCCATTATAAAAGAAAATAGGTACTTCATGGGATTTTCCCCCTCTAAAGTACCTATTTAGGGTATATTATTTTATCTCACCAAGTCCGAATTTAGTCCATTCTACACGAACTTTGTCTTGGAGACTCTTAGGCAATGGAACATAATCTAAGTCTGTTGCCATCTGTGATCCATTATTGAATGACCAGTTGAAGAATTTCAATACCGCTCTGCCAGTCAAAGAATCAGCCTGTTGACGATGCATAATAATGAATGATGCTCCTGTGATTGGCCATGATTTAGCACCTTTCTGGTCAGTCAAAATAGTGTTCATGCCATTTGTACCTGTCCATTCTGCACCATCTGCTGCTGCCTTGAATGTCTCATCATCTGGTGCAACCCATTTACCATCTTTGTTTTTCAGTAGTGTATGTGCAATCTTGTTTTTCTTTGCATATGCATATTCGATATACCCAATAGAACCTTTTGCTCTTTGTACTACCGCAGCAACACCTTCATTACCCTTGCCACCAATACCAGTTGGCCACTTTATTGCGGTACCTGCACCAACTTTTTCTTTCCATTCAGGATTTGTTTTACTCAACCAATCTGTGAATAGAAATGAAGTACCTGAACCATCTGCACGATGAACAACAGTAATTGTTAAATCTGGCAGTTTAACATCATTGATTGATTGTATTGCAGGATCATTCCACTTTGTAACTTTACCAAGATAGATTGCTGCAATAACTTCCGATGTTAGTTTCAATTGTCCTACGCCAACACCATCAATATTTACAACTGGTACTACACCACCAATGATTGCTGGAAATTGCACTAATCCTTCTTTTTCTAGTTCTTCAAGTTTTAATGGCATATCAGATGCACCAAAGTCAACTGTCTTTGCTTTGATTTGTTTGATACCACCACCAGAACCGATTGATTGATAGTTTAGACCGATGCCTGTTGCTGCTTTGTATGCTTCAGCCCATTTACTGTAGATTGGATATGGAAATGTCGCACCTGCTCCTGTAATATCAGCAGCAGATGCAGCACCCATCACGAAAAATAAAATACTTGCGATGAGTTTGTTCATTCTATTCTCCTTAGAATGAACGTGTATAACTTACACGCCATGCATCAACTTCACTGTCACCAGTTGAACGAGCAAAACGAACACCAACTGAATCTTGTTTAGTCAATGCATAGTTTAATTGGAGACTTGTACGATTTGTTTCAAAGTCATTGTCTGCAAATGAGTTGCGATGACGGTATGCTAAATCACCACTTAAAGAACCTACGATTGGAAATTTAAGACCACCTTCTGCTGCATAGTAACCAAAGTGAATATCTTTCTTGATTGATTGGCCAAGACGAACACCAATCCAAGGAGATAGAGGTCCTATTGCATTAGAGAATGTTTTACGAATTCTTGTTTCTACACCAGAACTGATATTGCCATTACCAAGTTCTGCTTGACCACTCTCCAATTTTGCACTGAAATCCCAGTTTGTTGGAGTTTTTACACCAATAACAAATGCACCTTTTATACTTTCCGCATTCGTTATTCTATTTTCTTCCGTGGTATACTCAAATCCGCCATAACCTTTTAGTTGTGCGCTTGCTACACCTGATACTAATACTAAAGTTGCTGCTAAAAGTTTCGCTGCTTTCATGTACATCTCCTATAAAAATTGTGCGATTGCACAATATCACACTTATCTATTATTTTGAAAAACTGAAACAGAATTGTAATAATTACCAATTCTGTATTGGACAACTGACCGACTGAATTCTAACCTTGAGTGGCATAAAACATCCACATTTGTCACAGAATCTCAATTTAGTCAGATGTTCACATCCTTTGCATATCTCATATCTTTGTTTTGCAAGAGGTATATCTTCATTTTCTTTTTCGTACTCAAGTGTTTTCTCGTCTGGTTCAACCACGGTATTACTCCTACCTTTAATAACTAACATAATTTATACTGTAAATGAAGAACCACAACCACAGGTTGCAGTCACATTTGGATTTCTAATCTTAAACTCTGATCCCATCAATGTACTTTCATAATCTATTTCTGCTTGTGTTAGATATTGCATACTCATAGAATCAACAACAACTTTTATTTCATCTTTTTCAAACGTAAAGTCATCATCAGCAGGTGGTTGATCTTCTAGTGTAAATCCATACTGAAAACCAGAACAACCACCGCCTTGTACATATATTCTGAGCATCAATGAAGAATCTTCTTCATCAATAATAGATTTGATTTTCTTTGCGGCTGCAGAACTAATCGTAATCATTACGCTGCTTTACCCCAAACTTCCACCCAATCTCCAGATAACGCCCCTTTAGCGTAATCTGTGGCTCTATTCTCAAAGAAATTCGTATGTGTTGGTGCATTGATCATCTCCTCAACCCATGGAAGCGGATTCTTCTTGACCTTGAAAATACCTTTAAGACCAAGAGAAATGAGCCTGCGGTCAGCAATGTAGCGTATATATGATTTGACATCATCAGCAGATAGATCAGGCATATTACCCATACTAAAAGCAAGATCGATAAACTTATCTTCGAGAGCAACCATCTTTTCAGCAATGGTATAAATTTGAGATTTGAGATCATCATTCCATATCTCCTTGTTTTCTTCGATATAAGTTCTGAACAATTTGATCATTGATTCAGTGTGCATCGTTTCATCAACAATTGACCATGTAACGATCTGACCCATACCCTTCATTTTACCATGGCGTGGGAAGTTTAATAACATGATGAATGAACTAAACAACTGCATGCCTTCAGTAAATGCAGAGAATACTGCAATGTGTTTTGCTGTGTTTTCTTTTGTTGTATTTTGTTGTGCAATATCAACCACATAATCATGTTTCTGTTTCATTGCATCATATTCTAAGAATTGATTGTACATAACATCTGGTAGTCCAAGTGTTTCAATCAAATGTGAATATGCAGCAATGTGTAATGCCTCACGTGCGGCAAAACCCAATAACATCATACGAACTTCTGGTTGTGGAAAGTATGGTAGATAGTTCTTTACATAACCACCAGCAACGTCAATGTCACCTTGTGTAAAGAATCTAAAAATATGTGTAAGGAATTGTTTTTCTTCTGCTGATAGTTTGTTCTTCCAATCTTTTACATCTTCAAGCATTGGTACTTCACTATGTAACCAATGTGCTTGTTCATGTTTTAACCATGCATCGTATGCCCATGGATAATGAAATGGTTTGAATGATGTTCTTTCATCTGTTAGTTTTGTTTCTTGTTTCTTAATCATGGATGAATGCCTCTACCTCTTGTATTGTTTTTAGTCCTATTAATCTTTTTGTTGCGACATTATCTTCCATCATTACAAGTGTTGGTACACTACGAATACCGAACTCTGTTGCAAGATCAGGTTGTTCGTCAATGTCAATCACTTCAACTGGTACATCTGTTTCTACTTGATCTAATACTGTTTTTAGTGCTTTGCATGGACCACACCATGATGCTGTGAATCTTATAACTTTTTTCATCGCCCCTGTCCTCTATATTTTTTGTGTGATCGTCTTTCTGATTTATTCATACTGGATGTTTTCTTGTGTCCACCTTGTTTAGTCAATTTATGTACTGAATTATGTTTAGTCGTTCCAACTTGCTTAGCCATAATATCTCCTTATTTACTTTTATATTTTGCGTCCTGCTTTGCTTCTAGTTCACGTAAATCGTTTGCCAAATCTGATACCCCATGCCAATCTTCAATTGCAATCATTACTTGTAAGTATTCTAGTAAAATTTGTTTTTGTATTTCAAAGTTATTATAGTCTTTAGTCACTACTGAGTTCTTTATGTCCAATTTTATCTCCTATGTGATATCTCATACCAATATACGTACCCACAAATGCTCCTAATACTGCTGGTATAATCATCATATTGTCTGTGGTGTAATTGATTACAGCAACACCACCTAGAAATGTAATTGCAGATGCCCATATACTTGCAGCAACTGGTCTATCATTCTGCACAGATTTGAGTAATAAAGTATAAACAATATCTGTAAACATCATACAGATAAATGTAAAAAAGTATGCCCACATTATTCTTTTTTCTCCGCTGGTTGTATTACTGCTGGCGGTACTGTAGGAAATACTTTTTCAACTGTCCAGTTTGCTGCCATCCATCCTATTGCAGAGAAGAATCCCCACACAATCATTTCACCTATCATATCATTTCTCCATCAATTTGTCAACAAACTCTTTTAATAGTTTGTGGTGTCTATTATTATGCCAATGTCTATGGAGATATGGTTTGTCATACCAATATTCCTCACTCTCCAGATGAGGTCCAATTAGACCTATACGTCCTTGGATAATTGCTGCTGGATCCCCGTTTGCGTACCTGGCAACGGTTTCAAAATATCTTTCGTCTCCGATAAATGCAGGTCCATCGTAAAAGAAGAATTTATCTGTTGTGCCGTTCCAGTTACAGTCCACTGCTTTGCTGTAGTATCTTCTTGTGCAGGTGTCTGGTCGTTTGATATATTGTTTGGATTCAACTCCGTACAATATATTAAGATAATGCCTGTCAGCCCAGTAAGCACCCATACATATCCCAAGATATCTGCCACCGTTTTTGAGATAGTTAAGGATAAGACTCCTGTGATGCTTAAAATATGTGTCGTAAGCATCACTGTCCCCGACACCGCCAGGAAAACACACAAGATCCACATTGCTGAAAAAGTCATCTTCGGTTTCATGTTTAGTAAATAATTTATATGTGTAATCAGACCCTAGTGCTTTGATTATACCATTGCACGATTGAACAGAACATTTTGGATGTTGTACAAATAATCCAATGGTTTTCACATCACCCTTCACATGCTAAGCAAACATCCTCTGTTGCTAATGCTTTCAAATCAATTTCTTCAATTACTTTACGTTCGATACGTTTTGATACTTTATCAGCCTTTGCAAGTTTTTCACTACGGCAGTAATACAAAGTTTTGAGTCCTTGCTTCCATGCTTGAAAATGAACTGCATGTAGATACTTGATATTTACATCAGGTCTAAAAAAGAGGTTAATGGATTGCGCCTGGTCAATGAAATTTTGTCTGTTAGCTGCGTGGTCCACAACCCATCGTTGGTCAATCTCCATACTAGTTTTAAAGACGCTCTTGGTCCAGTCATCCAAGAATTCAAGATGTTGAACGGAACCGTCGTTTGCAATGATACTCGACCAAATTTGTTGATATTCATCTTCACCCTTTGGCGTTAATGGTGTATCGTTAGGAGATAGATATTGCCTGATAATCTTATCTAGGTATTTGTTTTTGTTGAGGTAAGCACCAGATAAAGTATCTTGCCTATAAGCATTAGCACGATAAGGCTCGACGCTAGGACTAGTGTTCCCCATAATAATGGAACTAGAAGCGTTAGGTGCGATAGCCATAACGTGAGCAAAACGACGACCGGTACCCACACAATCTGGTGCTTCGCCACGTTCTTTACCCAATTTAATATTTGCATCATATAATCCTTCACTGATATGTTTGAATATCTTTACATTTGTTGAAGTGGCAATTGCTGACTCCCATGCAATGTTTTTTCTTTGTAGATAGGCATGGAATCCAAGCGCACCCACTCCGATACTGCGTTCTCTTTCTGCGGAGTATTTTGCTCTTGCAATGTGCGATGGTGCATTATCAATAAAATACTGTAATACATTATCAAGCATCTCAGCAATATCAGAAAGAAAGTTAGGATCTTCTTTCCAATCATCGTAATACTCTAAATTCACTGACGACAAACAACATACTGCTGTTCTTTCTTTGTCCGTAGGTAAAATAATTTCACTGCATAGATTTGATTGTTTGATTGACAGACCTAGTTTCTTTTGAAACTCTGGCATCTTTGCATTACTAGTATCTATGAAATGTAGATATGGTTCACCAGTCTGCATACGAATTTCTAGTATTCTTTGCCACAATTCACGAGCAGAAACAGTATCACGAACCTCATTGGAATGAGGATCAATCAGATTCCATGTATCATCTGCATGTGGATCGATCATACACTTTTCAATCAAGTGCATGAAATCATCTGTAATGTTAATACCATGATGTAGATTCAGGCAACGCATGTTCTGGTCACCAGTTGGTTTTCTCATTTCAAGAAAAATGAGAATATCTGGATGAGAGATATCAAGATAAGCGGCATAAGAACCACGGCGAGTGCGACCCTGTCTGTATGCGAGGCTCGAAGCATCATACGTGCGGAGATGAGGCATAATGCCAACAGATTTATCATCAGCAGCTCTGATACCCAATCCAATTCCTACTCCTCCGCCGAGCATGGACAACCAATTCACTTCTGAGAGAGTATCGACGAGACCTTCTGCGCTGTCGTCCAAGTACGGTAGAAAGCATGAGATAGGCAAACCACGCTTACTACGACCAAAACTAAGAATGGGAGTAGAATAAGACAACCAGTGTTTAGAGCTATATTCGTAAAGCCTTTGTGCATGTTGTTCATTCGATGAAAACGCTTTAGAAACATATGCAAATCTCTCTTGTGGTGAAGATTCGTCCTCCCTCATGTAACTTTCTTTTAATCGTTTAATGCCTAGTTCATCGAACAACGAATCTCTAGACAGATCAATATTTATACCGTGAATCTTATTCATATCTCTCCGTTATTATTTTATTTTATAAATTGCTCTAGTTGTGGTGGACTCCATCCATCAGGTTTCATTACTTTACCATTTTCATTCTTAATTACTTTTCCAGTTTCTGGATTAATCTTTGCAAGATTAGAACGTGCAACTTCTTTCCACGCTCCTTCAACATCATATCCTTGCATGTAACAATAACCAAGAATAACCCAAATCATATCCATACATGCATCTAATGCTTCAACTTGAGTTTGTGCTCCACAGAACTCATCATATTCTTCTTCAATCAAATTTGCATAAAGAAATATGTTTCGAATGTTACGCTCTTGATCACATGCTTCAATAAAAGTTTTTACATCGTTATACATTTGTCATCCCTAATAAGTCTTTCATACTATGAACTGCTCTCATATAATCACTTGGATAATCTAACACACTTGATTCCATATCTCCCTCACGACGAGGACCATACTCAACTTTAAAATCCACTTGATTGTAATGCTTAAACATATCAACTATTTCTTTTACAGTATTACCTATACCATGACCAAGATTTTCAATCTTTCCACTTGGTTTATCAATTGCTTTCTCTATTGCATAACATATTTCATTTACATGCACATAATCACGTTCTGCTGTACCATCTCTGGTGTTATAGTCATTACCATAAATTGTAAACTTACCTCTAGATGGTGCCTGTAATAAATTATAAAACAAACCATCAGGATTTGTCGGTCTAACACAACTACTGCCAATTACATTATAGAATCTAAAAATTGTAAAGTCAATCTTATTCTTTGTGCAATAACTTCTCACACAATCTTCTGCCATTCTTTTACTGATACCGTAAGGACTTTGCATACCCTCTGCGGCACCTGTACTTGCAAAGATGAAGTTATTGTAACTAAAATTCTCTAATACATTTAATGTACCATCAACGTTGTTTTGATAATACATTGCAGGATAATATACACTCTCAGCAACATTCACTGATGCAGCTAAGTGAATAACTGTATCATATCTTACATGTGGATCAATTTCGATCATTTTGTTACGTATGTCTCTTTTAAAGAAAGCACCCTTGTGTATCTGTGGAGACAATATATCAATTGAATCTATATGATAATACGATTCATCTAACAGATTCAATAGATGGGAACCGATATAACCAGAACTACCCGTTATTAGTATTTTCTTCATCAACAAACTCCATAATCAAAGGAAAGATTGGTTCAATTGCTTTTGCACATGCTTGTGCGACTTCCATGTGTTCTTTTTGTGTGCCGTTCGCTGAGCGAAGTTGTATGTAGTGTACCCATGATCTAAGGGTTCCATTCATGTACAGACGAGATACAGTTAATCCCTCTGGTAGAACAGCTCTTGCCTGTTCTTTTGCAATCCCATTGTCAATTGCCCAACGATATGCTTTCTCAGCAGCATAGGTTACATAACTTTGTTGGGTCTTCCATGTTTCTTGCAATCCTAAATCTTCAGTTTCAATAGAGTTCTGACGATTCTTGGTGTCTTGCAATCTTGCTTCACGTTCTGCCCAGTTTTCACCAGCAGTACCAAAATCTACTTCAGCATAACGTTGACTGAACTCCTGAAATGAGAAACTACGATGACGCAAAATCTGTCTCGCAATATCTCTAGTAGTTTCAATCTCTAAACATATGGAGACCATCTCTAGCGGACTCCAGTGTTTATGTTTAGTTAGATACTTAATTAACTTCTCACTTGTTTGTTTGTTTGCCTGATTAGAGGGATTTGACACTCTAGCACAGAATGCAACCAATTCTGTCATATTCTCTGCAAAATGCATTGCAGGTTGTGAATAACTAATCAACTCAACTTTCATATTACACCTTCTTCCAATAATTAAACTTCAACTGTGCTTCTAAACCTCTAGAGGTATTACTATCTATAATACTTTGAATCTCTAGTGGATCGATTCCACTCATAACCATGTCATTAATGTCTTTGGCTTGAATAGTATCTGGCCAAATAACAACATTATGATCTGATTTGATTGCATTTTCAATTAACTTGACGATATCTTTATTTCGTGGTTCATTATCAAATACTAAAACTTTTTCTTTCGCTTGAATTAATTTCGCCGTTGCAGCCAATGCACTATCACCAGATGCAATACAATTCTTTAGAAATAAACTATCGATTTGACCTTCTACGATATAGACTTTCTTTTCCAGATCAACACGATCCATACCATAGATTAGTTTGTCTTTTGAATCATTTGTTCTCACATGTACATAACGTAGTTTCTCACTTGCGTTTTCTAATGCACGACCAGTTACTGCAATCAATTCATCATATTCGTTATAGTAAGGGATCACTAGTCTTGCATCACTAGAAATTTCTTTTTCTAGATTTGGTACAATCGCCTCAACGAACTTCTTAAAGTTCGGTGTGAACATGAACTTATTGTAATGCTTTAGAGGAATCTTACGTGCTGCAACGTATGTCAGACAAAAATGTCCAGCTGGCAACTGCGAGATCCATTCTGCATGTTCAAATACTCTTTGCTTTTGCACCTTTCCAAATCTTGGCGATGGTACATCAACTGCAAAGCTCCTATTGTTGGCGTTACCGGTTGTACTTTCTTGGAATCGCTCAAGTGTATATTCTTTAAATAGTTCTGGGTCAACACGTTTGATGAGATTGGCAGCATTTGTACTTACTCCACAGTTATGACAACGATACAACAAACTATTTGATTTGGCAAAAACATAACCTCTGGCTTTTAGTTGGTTCTTCTGCGAATCACCACAGAATGGACAACTGAAGTTCCAGAGGTTATTGTTCTTTTGTTTGAAGTTGCGGAGTCTACCCGAGATTAACCGCACATATTTTGTGTCCACATGTAACATAATATAATTACCAATTATTATTTAAATATACTGATTATCTGTGCCAAATTTAATTGGCCACCAATAAATCCAACAATCAAGACCGCCAATAATATAATATACTTGAAACGGTCGAAGAAGTCAAGTCCATCTGACTCCTTTTTATCTTTATTTTTGTGGTTTGCCAAGTCTGAACGTAGTGCATCAATACGTTCGGTAATATGCCTTTCTACTTGATCTATACGATCATGTAGTTCTCTATTTACCGTAGTAATACGAGAATGCAACTCTTTATAATCCTCTTTCAAATCTTCTTCTGCCTTTTCGTGTTGTTCGTGCATCTGTTGATGTGCTGTCAACATTTGCATAACATTTAAATTCAGTTCTTGAATTTTAGCTATAGATTCGGAGAGTTTATTTATTACCTTATCTGTTGATAGTATATCTTTTTCTAAAAGACTTGTTTTCAACTTCAGATCGGTTAATTGTTGGTCATCAGGATACATTATTTCTTTTCAGGAATCTTTGTACCTTCAAGTTTCTTATGAACCTTGATTGTTTTACAAACTTCTTTTTCTTTTTTAGTTTTATTATCAAGTTCTTTTACACAAACTTTCTTTTCTTCAGCAGCAAATGCACCTTGTGAAAGAGGTGCTAGAAGTAGAAACAGAAACATTAATAGTAGGGTTAGTTCTTTTCTCATTTTTTATCCTTATTGGTAAATTTTTCAGATGCGGTAAAACCTAACCCACCCAATACAATATACATTATAACATCATATCGTGACTGGGAAAC
>OGVJ01000015.1_pt1 | contig 17381 bp, 32 predicted proteins | sample 1575741 | NCBI WGS metagenome assembly OGVJ01 (sample SAMN07581528, study PRJEB24739) | freshwater metagenome | place: Singapore | collected 2015-01 | reverse complement strand
CTGTCTCTAAAACAGGGTATGTGGGTTCGAGTCCCACCCGCCGCACCATTTTTTATAAGGAGACTGCAATGGAGAAATTAGTTGCATAGATACGACCACCATAAATCCCTTTTGAATTTAATTAACTTGTTTAAAGTAACTAATAATCAAAAGGAGATTTCAATGAGCGTCGAACTAAAAATCAAATCAAAGCATTTATCATTAGAAGCAAAAGTAATTCGTTTTGAAGAAAACAAAATAAAGAAACAAATTAAGTGGTTGTATAAAAATGAACCGACTGGAGTTTATTACAAACAATTACAGTTGGGTTCATTGTATAATCATCGAAAAGATGTTGTAGGAACAGAAAATCGTGCCACGTTTCTAGCAAGAGCATATCTTGCAGGTAAAACGTATGTAAGCACGGAAAAAAGTAGAGTACCAGAGAAAGAAGAATTCTTTCAACGTGCCATTTTACCGAGAGTATATGAAATGGTAAAAAAGTACGGCAGTTATGATGTTCGTAAAAGCATCACTGTTGACATTCTGAAAGAATGGAGTAAAATAGAGTAATGCCTCGTTAGCTCAGTGGTAGAGCAACGCCCTTACAAGGCGAAGGTCTGCGGTTCGAACCCGTGACGAGGTACCATGCGTCTTTAGCTGATGTGGTCATAGCAGCGGCCTGAAGAGCCGATGAACTAGGTTCGATTCCTAGAGGACGCACCAAATAATTCGTAGTAATGAGGCCAGACAGTAGGAACAAACGTTTTATCTGGATCCTGTTGTCTTTCCTCAATTTCTACTCTGTTTGGATTGTAAGTGTAAGTGGGAATAAAATCTTTGCCCTTAGTGCGACTTGTGCGCTGAGCATGTGTTCCCATCTTACGTTCGAAGTAGTCATAATTCATAGTAGTATATATGCCCCGGTGATGGAACGGTATACATGTTTGCCTTAGAAGCAAAATTTTAGGAGTTCGACTCTCCTCTGGGGTACCAATGCTCTCCCTTGCATACGGAGTATAATGGGACAAGTAGTATGCAATGAATATGCGGGTATGGTGAAATAGGTAGACACAGCAGACTTAAAATCTGCCGACTTCGGTCGTGCTGGTTCGATTCCGGCTATCCGCACCAACGGGCCTTAAGCATAAGTGGTATAGGCAACCGACTCATAATCGGTAGACAGTTGGTTCGAATCCAACAAGGCCCACCAATCTGGCCGTAGTACAATGGATAGTACAGAAGCCTTCTAAGCTTTTGATCCAGGTTCGATTCCTGGCGGCCGGACCAATTTGAGGTGTATGATGAAAATAAAAATTTGTGGAATTGATTATGAAGTTTGTTATAGAACGAACGAAGAAATGAGTGGTCATCTTGGATTAGCAGACTTCAATGGTCAGAAAATTTCTATAAACTCCAATCATACTAAACAAACACAAGAAATAGCTTTGATACATGAGATATTACATATAGTATCTGATAGTTATGGATTGAATTTATCTGAACATCAAGTTAAAATTTTAACTCATGGACTGATCTCTGTTTACAAAGATAATTCAAACATTTTTCATGATTTTAACTAGTGAAAAACTAGTACCAAAAAACTAGATAATGATACGACTAACAACCTTTTAGGAGAAAGTTATGTGGACTACACCTTCAGCACAAGATATGCGTTTTGGTTTCGAAATCACAATGTATATTGCGAATCGTTAAATGAGAAAGGGAGCATTAGCTCCCTTTTTTTTCGTCTGGAATCGGTATCTCACAATCAACCCATTTCAAATTATTATAGAAGTTATATCCCCAATTTCCTTTCGGTATCAAACATCTACCAAGTTCTGGACTATGTTCAATTCGTATCTGAACAACTGCCCAAATCAACCAAATCAAATATATCAATCCAAAAGTAGTCAAAGACCAACATGCAATACGATATTTTAATGAACGAATCTTTTTTTGTTTTTTTCTTCTAGCAATCGCATCACGTTGCATTTCCAGAGCAATAGCACCTTTTTGTTCTTTACCAACAACTTTCATCATTGCTTCAACTTCAGTCCACAATGCACCTAATTCTGGAGGACTTTGATAAACCATAATTTCACGCAATTCTTCACCCATTGCAGTTAGTTGTTTTTTAAGTAGAACACGTTGGAGAGCACGTTTACCAATACTATCTTCACCATGATAAACTTCGGTTTTACTGCGGCGTTCTTCTTCTTCAAATATAGCATTACATTTGTGGAGATTGTCGAAATAGACTCCTAGTTGTTCACCAATCTGTGTGTAAATACTTGTAGTCTCGCCAGCTTGTTTGTTTAAGTTGATAATGCGATTTTTTTCTTCGATGTACTGATTTTTTTCAGCAGTAGTGGGAGAAGTATCTTTGTACTTGCGGTGGAACTGGTCGTCCAGATCCTTGAGAACATCTCCAATGTCCCCAGCAGCACCTTTGATATCTTTGTAGAGTTTACAGCCTTCCTTAACGAGTTTTACTGCACCATTAGCCAACGCAAATAGTGTTAACGGATCCATTATCCTTTTGGCAACTTTTCCTTTATTATTACCGTGGTAAATACTTGACTTTATTGAGTATTTATGCGATAATGGTTATCTGTGTAAATATAGGACAATTTCACCATGCGAAAAAGTAACCTACGAGTAACAAATACCGAACCCAAACTAAACTCTCAGGTTTCACAAATTGACCTGATTCAGGCTTTGTCGTGGTATTCTCAAAACAAGGAAACTAAGGATTCGCACAAATATGCGGTAGACTATCTGAAGAAAAAGTATAAACTGGACGTTTCCTCGATCATCAAATCAAGATCATCCACGTTCGGTTTCGTTTGTCGTCTTTTGACAAACGGTGTAGTTTTGCCAGAAAAGAACGAACAGTGGTTTCAGTCCGAAATTCAAAAGATGAAGGACGAACTTGCAGTTCAAGTTATCGATGTTCCTGTAGAAAAGACAAATGTAATTTCTATTCAGGATCGTATCAAAGAAAAATCAAAAGAATGTATTGGTGAACTAGAAGGTCAGATTGATGAGTTGATGATATCTGATTATTCTGCAAATGTATCTCCACTCGGTGTTATGACTTCAATGGGTGTGAAAGATGCATATACCAAATACATTATCGAACATTTCAAAAATCGTCGTAATGAGTTTGATGAAATTCTTTATTCCAAAGATGGCGATGTAAAAGAAGCATATTCAAATTTTACAAAACCAAATCTGAAGAAAATGATTGCATATTGTGATCAGGTAATTGTTGATTGTGGTAAATTGTCGCAGACTGCGGTTAAATCACGCAAACCTCGCAAACGCAAGGTAAAAACTGCTGCACAGATTACTGCCAAGGTAAATTACTGTAAAGAGTTCAAGGAATTGAAGTTGGTGTCGATAACGCCAGATCAGATCATTGGTGTGATGCAATTGTGGGTTTATAATACCAAAACACGTAAGTTAGGTGTTTATCATGCTGATGATGGTGGTGGTTTGTCGATTAAAGGTAGTTCAATAACTAATTTTACTGAACACAAATCGGTGCAAAAGACTTTACGTAAACCGGCAGAGATGCTGCCAGAAGTTCTCGGTTGTGGTAAAGTTGCATTACGTAGTATTATGCCAAACATTCGTGCCGTCGAAGGTGTATTGACAGGACGACTAAATAAAGATATAATACTCCTACGTATTATTAAATAATGGATAAAAAATGATTATCTTTGACTTCAATCAGGTTGCTATTTCTAATCTGATGCAGCAAATCGGCAGTTCTAAAAACGCTGTCGAAGAAAATCTAGTACGACATATGATTCTGAATACCATTAGAACGTATGTTCACAAATTCAAATCTACTCACGGTCCAGAGGTCGTTATCGCTTGTGATAATCGTCGTTACTGGCGCCGTGAAGTTTTTCCTCATTACAAAGCATCACGTAAGAAAAATCGTGATGCATCTGGACATGACTGGAATTCTATCTTTGAATGTCTCCACAAAATCAAAAGTGAATTGATTGAATTCTCACCATACAAGGTCGTTGATGTTGATGGTGCAGAAGCAGATGATGTTATTGCTTCTCTGGTGATGAAATATTCTCCACATCAAAAGATTATGATTTTATCGTCAGATAAAGACTTTGCACAATTGCAGAAGTTTCCAAACGTCGAACAGTTTTCACCAATACTGAAAAAGTATGTGAAAGAACCGATGCCATCTCTGCAATTGAAACAGATGATTATTCGTGGCGACAAGGGCGATGGTGTTCCTAATATTCTAACCAAAGATGATGTTTTTGTTGTTGGTGGTCGTCAAAAACCAATCACCGAAGAAAAGATTATTAACTGGTTGAATCAAGAACCAAAAGACTTTTGTAATGATGAAATGCTGCGTAATTATTCACGCAATGAAACGATGATTGACTTGACCAAGATACCACAGAGTATTGTTTCTGATATCTTGAATACATATGAAAATACACACGGTAAAACCAAAAGTGTATTCATGAATTATATGATCGCAAACAAACTTAAAAATCTAATTGAGGTAATCGATGAATTCTAATAAACTTTATTTCGAGATATTCGAAGAATTTGAAAAAGCATCAGGACAAAAAAACAAAGTTGAGGTTCTACGCAAATATGGAACTAAAGCATTTAAAAACTTTTTGTCTTGTGCGTTACATCCAAGTATCGGATTTGATATAAAAGAAATTCCGCCATATAAACCCGCACAAGAACCTGCAGGTCTGAATTATGTTTATCTCGAACAAGAAATGTCTCAGATGTACAAATACATTTCTAATCATCCTGCAAAACCAAACGATATCACACCACAGCGTCAACGTGAACTTTTGGTTGTAACACTTGAATCACTTCATCGTGATGAAGCAGAGTTGCTTGCAAACATGTTTAAAAAATCTATTAAGGTTCGTGGTTTGAATGCAAAGATTGTTAAAGAAGCATTTCCTGACCTTCCGTTTGAAGTATGAGTGACGGTGGAAAGGGGTCTAAACCAAGACCAATAGAAATACCTCGTGAAAAATTCGATGAAAACTGGGATGCAATTTTTAGAAAATGTTTAGATGGAAAAAGGGTGAAAGATGAAGGTAGCTGTAGTAACGCCAACTGTAGGTGCAAAACATCTGGAACAATGTGTCCAAAGTGTTCAGAAACAAACTTATAAGGATTTAACTCATTATGTATTCATTGACGGAAGCGAATTTAGTAAAAGCGTGGTTGAGTTTACAGCGGGACTTCCAAACGTTAAGCATGTCCATCTGGAAGAAAATGTGGGAAAAGGTTGGTATGGTCACCGTGTATATGCTGCATGTAGCTTTCTTGTCAATTGTGATGTCATATGTTATCTTGACGAGGACAATTGGATTGATCCACATCACGTTGAGGAATTGGTCAGCGTTCTTAAGGAAGGAAATGATTGGGCTTATTCGTTAAGAAAAATTTATGATAAAGAAGGAAACTTTCTCTGTGAGGATAATTGTGAATCACTTGGTAAATGGCCTGTATATTTTGACGATAGAACCTTTCATATCGATACTAGCAGTTTCGCTGTTCGTAGGGATGTTGCAGTTCGCATAGGACATGCATGGTATGGACAGTGGGGTGCGGATCGTCAGTTCTTTGGTGCTCTAAAACAGCATTTCCCTAAATATGACTGTACTAGAAAACATTCGTTGAATTATAGACTCGACGGTAATTCTGGCTCCGTCACAATACAGTTTTTTGATCAAGGTAACGCCTTTAATATCAGAAAATATAAAGGCAATTTTCCTTGGTTGGAAGAAAGATCGAAACTTGGTACAACTATTACATTATGAAGAAGTTAGAACATGAGCCTTCACATTTCTTGTCAGGTACTATTGATGAGCACAATGTGGAGTCTGCAATAAAATGGATTGTAGATTTAAATGCAAAAGGTATTGGAACTGTATGTACCCTTTACATAAATTCTGATGGCGGTAGTGTAAACGACGCTTTTGCACTTGCTGACATTATGAGAATATCGAAAACTCCAATATCTACAGTTGCAATAGGAAGTTTAATGAGTTCTGCTCTGTTAATCTTTGCTGCAGGATTCACAACCGCTCGAAGTGTATCAAAAAATACCAGCATAATGATGCACCAATTCAATCACGAATATGCGGGCAAATATCACGACATGAAATCTTATGCAAAAGAAATTGATAGAATCAATGATCGAATGGTTGATCTAATTCATATCAATAGTAATTTGACGCAAGATGATGTAAAAAGAATTATAGTGACACCAACTGATGTTTGGTTTACAGCGAACGATTTGGTACACTATGGTATCGCCGACTATATTTTTTAAGGGAGTTAATAGTCACATGTTAGCTGGTGGAAGTAAGTTTAAAAAAACAGTCAAAACGAAATTTAAACAAAATAAAGATCGTGAGACAGTTAATCTAAACAAAACCCGTCACCACGATAAATCATATTATCGTTTGGTCAAACAGGAAAAAGAAGAATATGGAATCTCGTAAAGATCAGATTGCGAAACGAATCAAAGACCTTGAGGCAGAGATTGAAACAGCTCAAGATGCTAGATTTGAATTGAAAAAAGAAATGCAGAGGATTCGTGCTAAAGAAATTGAAGAATCCATGCAAGAAAATTCTCAGCAGTTACTAAAAGGTTAATTTTTAGTCCTGTTGTTTTTATACAACGGGCTTGACATTAATTCGGACTTCTGTTACCATTGTAGAATGAATAATATTCCTACAATCGGCTCAGAGGTCGAGGTAACTGTACGTTATCGAAATTACAACTACCACACTAGTGGTTGTCAACCTTTTAACGATACCGTTTTCAAGGGTATTGTTATCAAAAATTCAAAATGGATAGGGTCAGATTATTTTTGTGTTAAAACTGACAACAAAAACCATCCAGTCTCAATTATTAATATTAATGCAATACATGATCTAAAGTTACTCAAAGGAAATGTTTCCAATATGAGAAAATTTCGGGTCAAGGGTGACAAGGGCCATGAATATATGGTAACATTGTCAAATGGACATTATGCCTGTCACTGCATTGGTTTCCAATATCATAACAAGTGCAAACATGTTACAAAAGTGAAAACACTTGTCGAATCGGCAACTGCTTGACATAAAATACCTTTTTTGTTATAATGGAACATTGTCTGGAGATTAATTATGATTATATACACTAACCAGAGTTCTAAAAAGAAAAAAAAGTTAAATTCTAAACAGCGTGAATTGCAGGCTGACTGGAATAAACTTATGGACAAGTGGTCAGTAAAATCTACTGCAAAGCAAAAAACTTTCAAATCGATGAAGTCTTATAAACTAGAAATTCCTGCTGATCGTAACCCTCGCCAATTTCAATCTGTTGATTCTGGTGTAGGTAATGCGACTAAGCCGATTGAGGGTAAACGATACACTGGCGACAAAATGTTGGGTATCGGTACTTTGCACAAATCGAATGCTGTTCCGATTTTCACTGATGAGGAAGCAAAAGATCAAGCCAAGATGCGACGATAACTGTTGCATTTTGGCAACATATCTTTTTGATAACACTTGACAAAAAATCGGTGTTTCTGTATAATGGCTGTATATCGTGAATTGAGGTAATGTTATGAAATTGTTATCTACTGGTAACCCCAAAACCCTTAAAGGTATGGCAACTGGTTACAATACTTATATTTTACACTTGGCTCCTGCAAATGTTTCAGGTTATGAAACATGTCCTAAACGTACTGAAGGCTGCACTGCTGCTTGTTTGAATACAGCAGGTCGTGGCGGTATGTTCAAAAAAGGCGAGACTACAAACGCAATTCAACAAGCACGAATCCGCAAAACCAAAATGTTTTTCGAGAACCGTGATTCTTTTATGCAATTGCTTGTAAAAGATATTCTGCTCGCTATCAAACAATCTGCAAAACTTAATTTGATTCCTGTTTTCCGCCTTAACGGCACCTCTGACCTTTCATGGGAAAAATATGAGGTCGTTCGTGACGGTGTAACATACAAAAACATTTTTGCAGCATTTTCGAATATTCAATTTTACGATTACACCAAAATTCCTGGTCGTAAAGTAAAAGACATTCCGAACTATCATCTGACATTTTCAGAAGCAGATGGCAATGCACTTGAAACGCTTAATGCGATTCGTGCAGGTATGAATGTTGCTACTGTTTTTGGTATTAAGAAAAATTCACCGATGCCTGAAATATGGAACGGACTTCCCGTTTTCAACGGTGATGATTCTGATTTGCGTTTCCTTGACCCGAAGGGTGTTGTCGTTGGCTTGTATGCAAAGGGCAAAGCGAAAAAAGACACTTCTGGTTTTGTGAAATATCCTACAATTATGTTGAAAGCTGCTTAAGGAGAAAATAATGGGTACTCGAAGCCTTACTTATGTTTATGATGATTATAATATTACTACGCCTATCGTTTGCATGTATCGTCAATTCGATGGTTATCCTTCGGGCCATGGTGCCGAATTGGCTGAATTTTTAAATTCGTTTGATGCAATTGTGAACGGTATTCGAATTGGCGACACCCGAAAAATATCAAACGGTATGGGTTGTCTAGCAGCACAAATGGTCGCATTTTTCAAAACAGAAGCTGGTGGTTTTTATCTGTATCCTACTATTCTTAATCAAGATTGTGGTCAAGATTATGAATATCATGTTTGGAACGACAAAGTGAAAATCACTTGTCACGGTGATGTTGAATTTTATGGTACATGGCAAGAACTTGCTGTATATTGTGCGGAGGACGCTCATGCTTAATGTTATTGACTACATTTCGAAACCTGGTTTTGCGTGTTACTTTAAAAATATTCCAATTGAGGAATATTCATCGGATACAAGAAAACTAATTCGTAAACTTATTGGTCGACCAGTTTATTTTAAATTTCGTGGTCCTCGATATGGTAAATATCATTGTTTGAAAAAAGATGCGGTAAAGTTCGATGTATACCCACGCAATTATTACCGTTCGGTGTATTGACAAATATACCTGGGTATGTTATATTATAAACTCATTAACTTGATTGGAGTATATTATGGCTCGTACAATTTCTAAAAATCCTCGTCGTTGGGAACGTGTTCTGATGGTTCTCGCTAACGGTGGTGTTATCTCTAAAGAACAGATCGGTGCTACTATGCAATATGATGCTATGTACCGAATTTCCACTGAGATGTGGTGGCTGAAGAAACAAGGTGCAATTGTTAAAACTCACAAGACTGGCCGTGAAGTTTCTGGTTACGAACTGGTAAACGTGAAAGAAATGGTTAAAGTTCTGAAAGATCGTGGATTCGCTCCACTTCCTCTTGTTGCAGTAAAATCTAAACCTGCAAAAGTTGCAGCAAAACCAGTTGCAAAAACTAAGACTAAAACTGTCACAAAAACTAAAACAAAACCAGTTAAGTCTATGGACGAACTGAAAGTGGCTGAAGTAACTGAGCAAGTTACTGAAGTTTCCAACGATGTTGTAGAAATTACTGAATAATCCATGCGTCTCCTGCCAATAACTTTGGCTTTCATGCTCTCTAACGCTTTTGCTGTGCAAGGCGTTGGAGAGTATTTTTATGGACCTGACATGGCAGAAAATATAGCCTGTCAAATTGCGGAAGATTATGCACAAACAGATGCTATCCGAAATTTTCTTGGGGAAGATTATGAATCAAATACAAGTGAAGTTTGTTATAATACAGAATGTATTTTGAGTCGTGATACCACTGCTACAGTCAATGGTACAATCAAGAAGGTCAATAAAAAAATATCAGAAAAAATAGTAGAACAGGGTAAAATAATTTGCAGAGTGACTATTGATGCTGAGGTTGAAAAGATAAACAACAATATCTATTTTAACGCTTGGACAGAACAACCGTATTTTAAACATGGTGTTCCTGTAGATTATTTTGTTACTTCAAATAAAGTCGGTTATGTTTATGTTTTTAATTATCACTCTAATCGTTATTATAATATTTTTCAGAAAAAGATCAATCAAACAGGAGTGGAAATAAATTTAACGGATAAAAAACAAAAAATAATCCCATCTGTTCCAGATGGTAAATATGTTTCAAAGGAAAAGATGGTATTCGTGTTTACTGAACTTGACATTAAACCGAAACAGTCGTATAATGATTTTGAAATGAATACGTTCATCCGATCTTTACCAATTGAAAAACGTAGAATCATTAGTCGTGTAGCGCAAATCGTGAGGTGAGAATGAAGTATATTATGGTTATATTATGTACCTTTTTAGCAGCATGTGGTACAGTTGGTGGCGCCATGCAAGGCGCTGGTGAGGACCTGAACAAGGTCGGGACTTATGTTCGAAACGTGGGAAACTAAAATGAAAAAACTTGTATTGATTCCAATTGTACTTGCAATGACTGCTTGTAGTTCAATTAAATACACTACTGGTCTTGAATACAAAGCACCAGAGTTTGGTGGCGGTGAACAACAATCAGAAGTTCGATATCCTGATTGGTTTACTTCAAAGCCTGATAAGGATGATAAAGCCTTGTATGCTGTAGCATCTGAATACTCGAAGGACTTCCAGTTTGCCGTTGACAAAGCTACGTTATCTGCCAAGCGAGAGCTTGCTTCTAACTTCTCATCTCATGTAGAATCGATGATGAAGGATTATGTTTCAGAAGTTGGTGAAGCAGATCAATCTACCATTCAAGAAATTAATCGTACAACTAAATTGGTTGTTGCTCGTGTTAATCTGATTGGTGTTCAACGATCAAATTACAAAGTGGTGCATGAGAAAGACGGTTATCGTGCATTCATCAAACTGCGTTATGCGGCAGATGAGTCGAATCGTTTACTTGTACAAGAAATTCGTAGAAATAGGAAACTAAATGCAAAACTCGAATCCTCTAAAGCGTTCAAAGAGCTGGAACAAAGTATCGACAGTATTATTGACAACAAGCAGAACAATAACTAATCTTATCGCAAGTATCACTGACAAAGATAAGTGGTTCTGGTTTAAGTTGTGGTTCTGTATAATGGTTCTCACACTGGGTTTCGGTGCGAGAGGTTTATTTGAAATGATTGGCCTTTTTTATGTGATGTATCATGTTACGAAACTTTCTTAGATTCTGTAAATACAGTGGGTTGACAATTACTTTGGTATGCAATCCACTGCATTGGGGATTAATACCTCGGTTGTATATTGACAAATCTGATTGGGGAGGATATAATACGTATCGATTCTCCCTTTTGTTTATTGGTATTGCTTTTTGGATTGATGATGGGAGTTGGTAATGTCTGGTATTACACTTGATTATGAAACAGCAGATAGAATTACTCTGTTGACTTTGAAAGAAGCCCTCAATGATGTAAACTCTTTTATTCAAAAAATAGAAGAAAGAAACATTCCCGAACACCTTGCTTCTGATTATACGTATCACATAGCCTTGAAGAAAAGTTTAGAAGGCGTTATTGACTATTACGGTGGTTTTGATTGAATATTTTTTACTTAGATCATGATGTAGTTAAGTGTGCAGAGATGCACAACGATAAACACTGCGTGAAAATGATTCTCGAATATGCACAACTATTATCTACTGCTCACCGCATCCTTGACGGTACTATTTCTACTGGGCTCACTAAAACTGGTCGAAAAAAGACTGTATATGCTCTTGCCGATCACCGTGATACCATTCTCTATTCAGCTACTCATGTTAACCATCCTTCTGCAACGTGGGTAAGACAATCGAAAGAGAATTATATTTGGCTAGCAAAACTTTTGGCTGCTCTTTGTGAAGAATATACTCATCGTTATGGTAAAACTCACAAAGTAGTACGTGATGGTTTGTGTTATGCATTGTTGCATGTTGTTCCTAAAAATATTCCAGACAAACCATTTACAGAACCGACTCCTGCAATGCCAGAAGATGTTAAAATTCCTAAAGCAGGACCACGTGGAATGTTACATTTTGATTCGCTTGCGTCCTATCGCAATTACTATATAAAGAATAAGACTCATCTAGCAAAGTGGAAGAATCGTCCAATTCCTGAATGGTACCATGACAATACTGAGAGAACATACGAATCAGAAGCATCGTGAAGTTGAGGCAACACCGTTTGTTCAGTATCTTTTGTCAGGCAATATCACAAAAGAACACTATGTTGCCTTTCTTTACGAATTCCGTACAATATATGAAGTTATTGAACGTGAAAATCACAAACATGGTTATCTTAAAGGATTGGAAGGTATTGAACGTGCTGCAGCAATCGACAAAGACCTACATGAACTAAGTGAATCTCATTTTCACGGATTGATGCCATCAACAATTGCATATACTGATCACATTCTTCAACTATCAAAAACAAAATCAAAACGTCATTTATTATTCGCTCATGTCTATGTTAGACATACTGGTGATTTGTATGGAGGTAAAATAATTGCTCGCCTTGTTCCTGGTTCTGGCCGCATGTATGCTTTTGATGATCGTCCAGGTCTGATAAAGAAAATCAACGAAAGACTTACAGAAGATTTGGCTGATGAAGCAAATCTAGCATTCGATTATTTTATAAAAATATTTAACCAATTATCTGATTATACAAAACATGCCAACGTATAGTTTCATTGACACTGATACAGAAGAAGAATTTGAAATCTTCATGTCTATGTCAGATCGTGAAGAATTTCTAAAAGAAAATCCTTCTGTAAAACCAATTATGCTCTCCGCACCTGCGCTCGTGCGAGGCACCAATTCCAATAACAAAGTTCCTGATGGTTTCAAGGAAGTGCTTTCTAAAGTAGCAGAAGCACATCCCGAAAGTGTTGTTGGTGATCGTTATGGTAGAAAGACAATCAAAAGTGTTAAGACAAGAGAGATTGTCAACAAGTATTATCAAAAATCAAAGAAAGGGTGATGCAAGACTTTTGACATGATAACAATCCGAGAAGGGAGCGCCTATGTCAAAAAGTTCGATGCAAAAGAAAGTTCAGTTACTAAAAGCAAAGTTTGATGGAGAGTTACCCGATGACGATCCTTGGAGTGCTGAAAACATTGCAAAGAACCGAGAGAAGTGGCTAAGACAAAACAAACCATGGGTATTAGAAGGTTTGGATTGTTATGAATATTATCTGAAATACATAAAACCTTTACAGGAGAAAGAAGCTGCATAATGAATTTTCGTCATGAGCATCTAGATGGTTTAGATTGCACACTTGAACAAATCAACGAAGAAACGGGTAGACGCTACAGAACGCCAGGAGGGAATGTCTACCCGTCTATCACTACAGTTTTAGGTTCTATAAAAAATGTAGAACTAGATGCTTGGCGTGAAAGAGTCGGAAACGAATACGCTAACGAAGTTTCACGCAAGGCTTCTGGTCGTGGTACTAGAGTTCACAATGCAATTGAAAAATATCTGAAGAATGAATTAACAGATATGGACATTCGCAGAATGATGCCAGACTTGAAGGACATGTTTCGTAAAATTAGACCATACATAGATGAACACATTGGTACGATTTACGGAGTAGAAAAAAAACTATATAGCGATAGATTGAGAATCGCTGGTACTTGTGATTGTATTGCTGAGTGGGATGGTGTCATTTCGATAATTGACTGGAAAACAAGTAATTATCAAAAAGACAAGTATCAAATTGACAACTACTTCATGCAGGCCGCAGGGTATGCGGACATGGTGTATGAGAGGGTCAATATCCCTATCCAGAGGGTCGTGGTGGCGATAAATGTAGAGCATGAAGGGTCGCAAGTATACGTAGAAGAAAAAGATAATTATCTTGCCAAATTGGAAAGTTGCATAAATGACTACTACTTGACAAACCAATAACGGTATGATAATATAAAAGGATTGTTGTATGAAATTGAATGAAAGGTGTTCTGGACGTGGGTTCGACTCCCACCTGGTCCACCAGAAACACACTATGGAGTTACCCGCTACACTACTAAAGGATCGCAACCTGTAGTAATATACAACGTGTGGTAGTGTGTTTCTGATGGGCCAGACATGGCTTCGACAGGGCAATGAGTAAGGATATGGACAACACAGTAGGCGATGACTGTAAATCAAGCAAATCTATAAATGCAAATGACGCATTTTATGGTGAGGATCGCCTAGCAGCGTAACTCACTTGGGGTTTGAGGGAGTGTACCTTATTACCAAAACACTCCCACCATTTATTATTAACAGGTGATAAAATGCCTTTCGTTATTGAGCAACAAAGTGTAAAAAAAGAAGAAACTCCAGTAAAAGACCTTGATGATAGTACAGCATATACAATTTTATTTGTACTTGTTGTTGTAATCTTTCATAGAGTTATTTTTTCTTTGATTTCTCTAGGTATCAAATCATTTATTTTATTGTTATTTGTTTATACATCATTTAAATTTTTATCATGAAGATATACTTATCAAATTATCGTGATCACTGGATTTCTCCGTACACAATACTAGAGAAAGTTTTCTTCTGGCGTGAGATTGACTACGATGAACCAATCATCGAAAAACTTTCTGACATACTAGAACCGATCAGTATTGCAATTCAAAAGTTTCTTGACTTTGTACATCCACGAATTAGTTATGTGAAGATTGATCATTATGATACATGGAATATTGATAGTACGTTAGCTCCAATTATTCTTCCAATGTTGAAACAACTCAAGGCAACGAAACACGGTTCGCCTATGGTTGATCTTGAAGATGTTCCAGAACATATGCGAACAACCACAACTGAAGATTGGGATCCGCAACTTACATTTGATTTTTATAAAGAAGATCCAAATGTTGGTGAGCCACATTTTGGTGAATATGCTAATGTACATGATCGTTGGAATTATGTTCTTGATGAAATGATTTTCGCATTTGAACATCTTATCGATGATTCATGGGAGAACGAATATAGTTCTGGTAAAATTGATTTTAAGTTTGTTCCATGTCCTGATAATCCTAATCTATCAACTATGGAAGATGGTCCTAATCACACATACGTATGTGATTACGATGGTTTATTTAAAGTCTATGCACGTATGGATAATGGATTCCGTCTGTTCGGAAAGTATTATCGTGGACTCTGGGATTAAAAGATACTAAATAAAATACTGGCACCACACACACAATCGCCAGTATTACACACACAGGAGAAATTATGAGCAATCTTACACCATTCGAGATCCGTCTCGAACTTTTAAAAATGGCCAAAGAACTTTTATTGGAAGATTATACTTCCCATAAAGAACGGCTAATCAATGAATGGCAAGTGAAGGTAGAGTCCGCTAAATTAAACGGACAAGCGATACCAGATCACCCAGCTTTTCCAACTTATCCCTCAGAAAACGATATCATCAATAAGGCAGCTGCCTTAAACGGATTCGTTTCAAACATTACAGCAGAAAAGACAGAGAGCAAAAGGTCTGCCTGATGGGACAAGAGGTGCTTCGGCACCTCCCTAACTACTAAGGAGAAAATATGCGAAACACAACACTTGTTTCAAATTTTTTTATTTTAACAACGTTTGCAATTGTATTGAGTTTAATCGGAATATTTGTTCTCGATAGAAAATCAGTTCGTATTGTATCACTAGAAGGTGCAGATATAAAACTGCATCACCTCACTTCTGACGCAAAGCGTGAAATCGCTTGTCTTGCAGAAAACATTTACTTTGAGGCAGCATATGAACCGGAAGTCGGTCAACTTGCTGTCGCATTCGTAACCATGAATAGAGTAAAAAGTGGCAAGTTCCCAGATACTATTTGTGGTGTAGTAAAACAAAAGACTGGACCGACTTGTCAGTTTTCATGGTGGTGTGAAACAAAACCATATGTCATGTCAACCAATCATGTCTTGACAAGAAATAACAATCCAGTATATAATAGAATTCAAGATATGGCAGTAAACTTTTATTTGAATCATGACCGAATGAAGGATCCATCTAAAGGAGCTTTGTATTATCATGCAGATTATGTCAACCCTGGCTGGAAACTGCCAAAAAATATTCAAATCGGCAGACACATTTTTTACGGAGATAAAAATGGAAGGTACATCTAATAAACAAAACACGATATTGATAGTATGCTTGACTGTGGTCTTGCTTACTTTCATATTTTCGTTGGTTTATTACGCAATTTCGGATAGAAAACTAATGGCAACAAACATTGAAGCTGCAATAGCAAAAGGTATCGATCCATTAGCGGTTCGTTGTTCATATGCAAAAGGAGAAGATAATATCTGCGTAGCATATGCAATATCGAATAAATCGATTGACGCACCAAGACGATAAACTAAAAGGAGTATATTATGGCAGTACAACAACTGAGTATTAATTCGTTGAGTAATCCAGCAGATCAGAAAAAACTTCTTTCTCTGTTAAAGACTTGTTCAGATTCATTGACACGTATGGAAGCAGAGAAAGAACTAATCAAAGCTGAGATTGCAGAAATTTCTGAGCAACTGGAAATTCCAAAACGTTTGCTTAATAAACTAGTTCGTGTCTATCACAAACAGAACTATGATGAAGAAGTAACAACCAATGAGCAATTTGTCCAACTTTATGAAACGGTGGTGAAATAATGAGTAGATTTACATTTACAAACGATAATGATTTTGACAATACACATGTCAATTATTCTTTCGATGCGGAAAGCATTCATGATGTTTTCGATCACATGAAATACTTTTTGAGAGCTTGTGGATACGAAGCTGCTGGTGATATTGGTTTGTTTCCAGATGTTATTGGAGATTTTGATGAGTCTGAATACCAAAAAGACTATGCATTCGACAATATTCCAAACAACAATTGGCCGTTTGGTGAATCAAAACCTGCGAGCATGCCAAAACATTCTGAACATGAAAATGGATGGTATGAATGGGTACGTGAAGAAGCTCCCGTTAGAGGAATTCCCACATTGACAACGGTTGATCTAGCACAAATTAAACCACTTGATTTGTCATCAATGACTGTTACTGATTTATCGACTCTTACATCTAGATCATGGACTGAGTGGTCTGCTCCAACTATGGCTCCTTTAACATCACGACAAGTTGAATCATGGAGTTTACCAACAGAGGGAATTAAAGCATTGACTTCTGTTGATATTGCTGCATGGACAATTCCTATGCCTGGTACTGCTGGTAGCGCTCAATATAAATGGCCAAATAAAGATGCCAACTAAAGATGAGATGATGAAGTTCGCTCGTGCAATCGATGAACTGGTTGCACGAACAGATTATAATTATATTGAAGCGATTGTTGAACACTGTAAACAAACTGGACTTGAAATAGAAGTTGCTGCGACACTTATCAATCAAAATTTGAAAGCAAAGATAGAGAGTGATGCAATGGACTTGAATCTATTACCAAAGACCAATAAACTACCTATATGGCTATCGTGACTGGGAAAC